>Ga0207906_1000086_pt1 | contig 84587 bp, 76 predicted proteins | sample LinPmetageLP37_FD_184050 | JGI IMG/M metagenome (GOLD analysis project Ga0207906, IMG submission 184050) | Marine viral communities from the Pacific Ocean - LP-37 (SPAdes) | ecosystem: Environmental > Aquatic > Marine > Oceanic | place: Pacific Ocean | collected 2010-06-16 | reverse complement strand
GCCCAAAGGCGTCTCTTTTGAGACCGGCGCGCAGCTTGGCATTCCGGGGCTGACCGCTTGCCACGCCGTCTTTGGCGGCGGCGGCGTGGCCGGGGAGACGGTGCTCATTCAAGGCGGTGCCGGAACCGTGGGATATCTCGCCGTGCAATTGGCGAAATGGGGCGGGGCCAAGGTGATCGCCACCTGCAGCCCGCGCGACAATAATCTGGTCCGCGAGGCTGGCGCCGATGCAGTGTTGAACTACGCTGACCCAAACCTCGCCGCCGCCGTTTTGGACGCCAACGGCGGCAAGCCCGTCGACACAATCGTTGAAACAGAGTTCGGCCTGAACATCACCACCGACACCGAGGTCATCGCCCCCAATGGCCGCATCGCCGCCTATGGCTCGGCGGCGGAAATGTCGCCCACACTGCCCTTCTACCCGCTGCTGTTCAAAGCCGTGACCATCGACATCATCCTGATCTACCTGCTGCCCACCGGCCCGCGCGAACAAGCGATCACACGACTGCATCACGCACTGGAAGACGGGGCTCTGCGCTGTCCCGTCGATACGGTCCTGCCGCTAGCCGAGACCGCTAGTGCGCATCAATTGGTCGAGGCAGGACACCGCAACGGCGCGGTGCTGCTCGATTGTCAGGGGTAGCGCACTAATTGACCAAGCCACCGCCCTCATGAAGGGGCGGCGGCCTTGTCCGTCGACGGAGACCCCCATGCGCCTGATTGCTGCCCTGCCCCGCCTGATCCTGTGCCTGCTTTTGCTTTTTGCCCTGCCGGCGCCCCCTGCGTCGGCGCAGGACAACGACCAGCCCGAAGGCACCATCGCCGTCGAAGGGGACGCCACGGCAGACGCCGCCATCGCCAACCGCATCCGCGCCATCCTGCGCGAGCTTGAAGGATTTGAGAAGGTCAGCGTCTCGGTTTCTTCCGGCATCGTCACCCTGCGCGGCACCACGCTCGACACCGCCAGCGCCGCACGTCTGAGCGAGCTCGCAGGCCGTGTCGAAGGGGTGGTCGCAATCCGCAACGAGGTCCGCGAAAGCACCGATGTGTCCGAACGGCTCAACCCCGCAGTGGACCGTTTCAGGGCGCGGATGGAGCAGGCCGTGGCCTTCCTGCCGCTGGCCTTGGTGGCACTTGGGGTCTTTGCCCTGATCGTCGTTGCCGGGCTGGCTTTAGCGCGGCTGCGCAACCCGTGGGAGCGGCTCGCCCCCAACGCCTTTATCGCTGATATTTACCGCCAGATCATCCGACTGGCCTTTATCATCGCGGCGCTGGTCGTGGCGCTTGATATTCTTGGGGCGACGGCGCTGCTGTCGGGCATCCTTGGAGCGGCGGGGATTGTCGGCCTCGCCATCGGTTTTGCGGTGCGCGACACCGTGGAAAATTTCATCGCCTCCATCATGCTGTCGATCCGCCAGCCGTTCCGCCCCAATGACACGGTCGAGATTGATGGCGACACCGGCAAGGTGATCCGCCTGACCAGCCGCGCCACGATCTTGCTCAGCTACGATGGCAATCATGTGCGCATTCCCAATGCCACGGTCTTTAAAAGCCGCATCATCAACTACTCACGCAACGCCGAGCGGCGGTTCACCTTTACCCTTTCGGTGGCCAGCGATGCCGATCTGGCCCGCGCCCGGGAACTGGCGCTGGAGGTGTTGAATGCCCTTCCCTTTGTCCTGCCCAGCCCCGAAGCCGCCGCTTGGGTGGAGGAGGTCGCTGATCACTGGATCAACATGCAATTCGCCGGTTGGATCAATCAAGAGACCACCGATCTGGTCGCGGCGCGCGGCGAAGCGATTCGCCTGACGCTGGCCGCCTTTGACGCGGCGGGCCTCACCGCAGAGCCTCCCGCCTATCGGCTTATCACCCAAAGCGAATCGTCCTCCGCCGCGCCGCACGATTCGCCCCAAACGCCGGATGCGCCCGCGAATCCCGCCGCTGCACTGCCCGTCGCACCCCAAACCGAGCGTGAGCTGACCCGCATCGTCGCGCAGGAACGTGCCGAATTGCCCAGCAAAGACCTGCTCTCCGTTGATGCCGCCGAAGAATAGGCTAATTTATCAAAAACGGGTCTTGCACCCCGGGCCAGAGAACTCTAATTAGCGCCCTGTGTTGGGATGTAGCCAAGTGGTAAGGCAACTGTTTTTGGTACAGTGTACCGTAGGTTCGAATCCTACCATCCCAGCCAACACAATCCCCCGATAGCCAACACCGACTACCGCACAGCGCCCCTACGACATCACGTCGCAGACCAAAGCGCCCTATAGCGTTGCGGCGTCAGCCGCGGTATCAGCGCGCATGTCCGCCGTTTCGCGCATATCCTCGCTCCGGGTCTACCTGACCGTCTTGCTGGTGCTGGCCCTTGCTAGCTTGCCCTTCGCACATCGTGCGACCGCGCAGGTACAGCAAGACCCGGCCTTTATCGCCTTTATCCGAGCGGGCGGCACGCTGAGCGATCTTTGCGACGGCCCGCTCGAAGGGCAGAACCATGCGGCCTTGGGTTGCGAGGCCTGCCGGATCGTCAATGCGTTGATCTTGCCGACCCCGGCAGATGTCTTACTGCCGGGCGGGACGCTGCGCATTGCCACGCCGCGCGCGGCCCGTGCCCTCGGCGCACCGCGCAGCCCTGCAGGGGCGCCCCCGCCTGTCCGGGGGCCGCCATTCGTCTGAGCCATCGCTTCTTTCGCAATACTCAGACAATGGACCACGACAATGAAATCTTTCTATACCGCAGCCTTGGCTGCCCTACTTGCCCTGCCCGCCGCCGCGCATGAGTACACCGCCGGTGCTTTGACCGTCGATCATCCGATGGCCTTTGAAACCCCGAAAACCGCCCGCGTCGGCGGCGGCTATCTGACGATCACCAATGGCGGAGACAGCGCAGACCGCCTCGTCAGCATCAGCGCCGAGGGCTTCGACGAAGTCTCTCTCCATGAGACGACCACCGATGATATGGGCGTCGCGCGCATGTCGCATATCGACGGCCTCGATCTGCCCGCGGGTGAGACGGTGACGCTTAAGCCTGGAGGGCTGCATATCATGTTCATGGGCCTCGACGGTGACCCTTTCGAGGAAGGCGAGGAAATCCCCGCCACCCTGACCTTTGAAAAGGCCGGGACTTTGGAGGTGATATTCAACGTCGAAAGCCGCCGCGGGCATGATGCGGGCGGCATGGATCACGGCGCGCACGCGCAAAAACACTAACCCCAAGACAGCAGCAGGATGCGCCGCAAGGCGTTGACCGGCCCGCTTCGACACCTCTGCCTTTGGGCGGTGGTGGTGTTGTTTGGGGCGTTCTCGGCGCTTGCGCCCGGAACCATGCCAGAGCGCAAACAGGGCGCGCTGACCATGGTGCTGCTGGATTGCGGCTGCTGCGACGTGTGCCGTTGCTGAAACGCATGGTTTCGCAAAATGCCGCCCGCCCCTTCGCGGGGGCGGGCACCGCTTGGCCCTCAGGCCGTGTGCTGTTTGATCAGCTCTTTATAAAGCGCCTGAATGCGTTTGGTGACGGGCCGTTCTCCGCTGCCGATGGTCTTGCCGTCAATCTCTGCCACCGGCGTCTGCGCACCAAAGGTGCCAGTGAGAAAGGCCTCATCCGCGCCATAAGCCTCGTAGAGCGAGAAGTTCTTCTCCCGCATCGGGATGCCGTTTTCATGGCACAGGTCGATCACCTTCTGCCGCGTCACCCCGTTCATGCAGTAATCTCCGGTCGAAGTCCAAACCTCGCCCCGGCGCACGATGAAGAAGTTGCAGGCGTTGGTGGTGTTCACAAAACCATGCGGGTCAAGCATCAGCGCCTCATCCGCGCCCGCTTCCTCGGCCTGAAGGCAGGCGATGATGCAGTTGAGCTTGGAATGGCTGTTAAGCTTGGGGTCTTGGCTATGTGGCAGCCCGCGCACCTGTGGGACCGAAGCCAGACGGATGCCCTTGGATTGCAGGCGATCCACGGGTTTGGAATGCTCCATGATGATCACCAGCGTCGGCCCGGTGGTGCTGAGCGAGGGGTGCTGGAAGGGTTTATCCTTAATCCCGCGGGTCAGCATTAGGCGGCAGTGCACGTCGCTGCGCATATCGTTCGCCCCTGCCGTGCGGCGCAGCGCTTCGGCGATGCCGTCTTTGTCCATCCCCACATCGAGCGAGATCGCTTTGCAGGAGTTGAAGAAGCGGTCCATATGCTCATCGAAGAAGGCCCATGTCCCGTTGTACAGGCGCATGCCCTCCCAGATGCCGTCGCCCAGCATGAAGCCCGCGTCGTAGACCGAGACCTTGGCTTCGTCGCGGTGCACGATGTCGCCGTTTACGTAGATCTTGATGTCGCGGTTGCGAACGTCTTCGTCGGCGGCGTGGGTGGTGGTGTGTTCGGTCATGGTGGGGATCCGTTGGTGAGGGCGGTTGCAGCATTGATAGCAAAGCCGCTCAGGACTACCACCCCGGTCCCGGAATCAAGCCGCAGGCGCCGGGCCATCGCCTGCCCGCCCGTCGCGCCGGAGGCGTGCCAGCCTATATTGGCGCACCTTTGGTGCGACCGGGTAGGCGATTTGGTGAGGCTGGGTGAGCCCTCGCGGACCGCACATCAAAGCCGAGAAATAAAGTGGCACCAATTTACGTCAGATCGCCAACCCGCGGTCAGGCGCTGGCCCTCAGACCCGCCAGTTCAGCAAGCGCCGTTCCACGAAGGCCACCACCGAAGACACCGCAACGCCCAGCAGCGACAGGATCACCACACCCGCAAACAACCGCTCCAGATCATACAGACTCCCCGCCTGCAAAATATACGCCCCGATCCCATATTCCGCGCCCAGCATCTCAGCCGCCACCAGCAGAATGATCGCGATCGTCAGCGAAATCCGCAGCCCCGACAGGATCCCCGGCATCGCGCCGGGCACCACGATTTTCGAGACAATCGACCACCAACCAAGGCCGAAACTCTGCCCCATGCGGATCAACACCCGGTCCACATTGTCGACCGCCGCATAGGTGGCGACCACCGTGGGCGTGAAGGTGCCAAAGGCGATGAGCGCGTACTTACTCGCCTCATCAATGCCGAACCAGATCACAAACAGCGGCAACAGCGCGATCTTGGGAATGGGGAAAATCGCCGCCACCAGCGGCACCAGACCCGCGCGGGCCAAAGAAAACAGCCCGATCAAAACGCCAATCCCGATGCCCAGCGAGGCACCGATCAGCGCGCCCACCGCCAGACGGGTCAGCGAGGGCACGAGATGTTTGAACAACATCCCCGACTGATAAAGCTCTTGAAATGTCAGCAGCACATCGCTGGGCCGAGGCAACGTCAGGGCCGAGATGAAGCCGCTGCGCGTGCCCCATTCCGCCAGCAGGATCAGCACCACGAAAACCGCAAGCCCAACGCCGCGCCGCGTGCCGGGCTGGAAACCACCGCCCCGAAAAGTGACCTCGCGGGCATTTGCATCTGTCATCTCAGCCATCGATCAACTCCGCATCCGCCGCCGCGGCCTCATCGCGCATCAGCCCCCATAGGTGCTGTTGCTGCGCCTCCAACGCCGGGTCGCCATGGCGCCGCTCGGCCAGCGGCATGTCTAGGTTCACCACCTCGCGCAATTCACCCGGACGGCGCGAGAGCACGACGATCTTATGCCCCAGCCGCACCGCTTCGGCGAGGTTGTGGGTCACATAGACCGCCGTGAACGGCTGCCGCGTCCAGAGCGCCACGAGGTCGTCCATCAGCAATTCGCGGGTCTGACTGTCGAGCGCGCTCAGCGGCTCGTCCATCAGCATCACCGCCGGATTCACCGCCAGCGCACGGGCAATCGCCACGCGCTGCTTCATGCCGCCCGAAAGCTGTTTGGGCAGCGCATCGGCAAAATCGGTCAACTTGGTCCGCGCCAGCACATCGGCGATGATCGCCTCACGCTGCGCCTTACCCAGCCCGTGATCCTCAAGCACCAGCGCCACATTGCCGCGCACCGAGCGCCACGGCAGCAGCGCGAAATCCTGAAAGATATAGGTCAGTGGGTTCAAACAGCCCTCAGGCGCATCGCCCATTTGCAGCACGCGGCCTTCGCTGGGCCGCTCCAACCCACCGAGCATGCGCAGCAGGGTGGATTTGCCACAGCCGGAGGGGCCAACGATGCAAACGATCTGGCCAGAGGGAATATCGAGCGTGATGTCACGCAGCACTTGGGTATCGCCATAATAATGGCAGACGGAGGAAAGCTTGAGGTCCATGCCGCCCTTTTCCGGCAAAAACGCTGTGCGCGCAATGCGCGATCCGCGTCCCGGCGCAACCGCCCTGCGCCGGTGGCGCGCTTAGGGCTGCTCACCCTCTTTACGGCTCAGGCCGTCCACCGCGATCCCGGCGGTAAAACCATGCACCAAGGTCGACACGAGGATCGCAAAACCCACCATCGCCCAAAGCGGCTCTTCGTCCAGAAACTCCACCTTCCCCGCCGCATAGGCGAGGTAGTAGACCGACCCGATCCCCCGAATGCCATAAAGCGCCACGACCCAGCGGGGGCGCGACTCAAGCGGCGATCCCAAAAGCGCCACCCACCCCGCCAAAGGGCGTACGACAAAGATCAATGCCAGCACGATCACCGCACCGGCGAGGGTCAGATCAGCCAGCAAGGCAGGCAGCACCGCGCCAATCGCCACCAGCAGCAGCGCCGTTAGGGCGTGCTCAACGGCGGCGGTGAAGTCATGCAAACGGCGGTGGAATTCGTGGTCTGCCTCAACCCGTCGGATTACCAGACCGGCCACCGCCACGGCGATGAAACCATAGCCTTCGACCAATTCCGTGGTGCCATAGCACAAGAGCACCCCGGCCAAAGCCACCACGCCCGAAGATGTCTCGGCCAGAACCGCCTTGCGCGGCACGGCGAACAACACCTGCCCCAAGGCCCAACCGCCCGCCGCGCCCATGGCGGTGCCGACAGCGATGCGCCAAAAGACATCGCGCGCCAGCCATTCCACGCCCCAAGTCGCCGGGGCCAAGCCTTCGGCCGCGACCAGAATCCCAAGGTAGACGAAGGGAAAGGCCAAACCATCGTTCAGCGCCGCCTCTGTGGTCAGGGCAAAGCGCACCGGATGCTCGCCCCCTTCCTGCGGCGGGCCGACTTGCACATCGGCGGCCAGAACCGGATCGGTCGGGGCCATCACCGCGCCCAGCAAGATCGCCCCCGCTGCGGTCATCCCGGCAAAGGCCCAGCCCATCACGGCGACCGACAGGATCGTCAGCGGCATGGTCAGCGCCAACAACCGCGCCGTTGGCCCCCAGCGGGACCAATCAGAAAGCCTATCGATCCGCAGCCCCGTCGCGAAGAGCGCGACGATCACGCAAAGCTCCGACACGATTTCCCATGGAAAGGGGGTGGCGCGCGGGTCGGGGAAACTCGGCATGCCGGGAACAAGGGCGAAAACGCCCATGCCCAACAGGATCAGCAGCCCCGAGGCGGCAGGCTCTCGCCGACTGAAAAAGCGGGGCAGCCAATGGGCAAGGATCACCACGGCGCCGACGGCCCCCAAGGCGAAATGATAGCCGTTCAGGGCGAAAAAACTGCCGTCGCTCACTGCACATTCCCGTTTTATGGTCAGGGGCTTGGCCCCGCATCAGCACCAAAGGTATCTTGGCGCCGCTGCATTGCCAGTGATGCCTGCCGGAAATCCCAACCTGCGGGAGCAAAAGGTAAAGGCCCGCCGGAGGGGAACGCGCCTTCACAAAGCAATCATATCACACAATCGACACGCTTAGCTGCCCATCGTCTCGACATAAGAAGTGTCGATCAGCGTCTCCAGCGTGATGTCGGCATCGACCAGCCCTTCGGACTGGAACCACTCCAACTGGTCACGCACCGAAGCCACGTTCAGCTTGGCACCTTCGTTCAACCGCATGGTGCCGTTGATGATCGACGGCGCCGCCTTGTCGCGCGGGCGGTCGGTGTAGACATATTTATGGATCAGATCGACCATCTCATCCACGCCCGCATCGCCGCTGTCCTTGGCGATCATCGCGGCGTTGTAATCGGCCACGCCCTTGGAATAACCGGCGAGGAAATTCTGAGTCATTTCCTGCTCATCACTGGCATTCTTGATCGAGGTAAAGACCGTGGTAACCTGATAATCCGGAAGATAGGTCGCCACATCGCCGATAATATGAACGGCACCCGATCCCGCCAGCGGCTTGGCGATATGCGGCACGATCGACCACGCATCGATCTGGCCTGACTTCAGCGCGCCGATCACCGCGCCGACCTTTTGCAGCGGTTTAAATTTGAGGCTGATCCCCTCGACCGCGGCCATTTTGGCGCCCATATAGTGGAAGGACGACCCGGCCTGCGTCATGCCAAAGCTTTTGCCATCCAGCATGCCCGGTTCGGTGATCCCCGCCTGATAGGCAGCGTCGGAGACGAGAAACTTCTGACCGTCGATCCCCTGCTCTTCTTGCAATGCGCCGCCGATAACCTTGACCGCGCCCTTTTGCGCCAGCGACACCAAGCCGCCGGAAATCGCGGTGATCGCATAGTCCACATCGCCGCTGGCAATCGCCACGGCCATCGGCTGCGCGGCCTCGAAAAAGCGCAGTTCAACGTCCAGCCCGGCCTCTTTGAAATAGTCCCGCTCAAAGCCGACAAAACTGCCCGCGTGGCTGGTGAAACGCAGCGCGCCCACGGTGATCTTGCGGTTCTGCGCCAGCGCCGGGGCCGCCAGCCCCACGGCCGTGGCGGCGCCCAAGGTTGCGATGGCCTGACGGCGGTTGAACAGGGTCATGATCTCACTCCTCCAATTTTGCCGCAGCATGGTCGGCGGCCACGCCGAAAGTCAAGCGAGAGCGCCCTCAGCGGCCACAACCAGGACTGGCATCTCATTTCAAAGCGTGGCATCGATTTGCCATGAAGCTCTTTTCATCCAAGTCCCGCCCTATGCACCTCGGCCCCTTCCCGTTGGAGCGGCTGCGCCGGTTGCATGCACCCCACGATCAGCTTCCGGGCGCGCCCATGCCGGTGCTGCGTTTTGAACGGCCCGAAACGCCCAGAAGCATCTGCAACGCCATGGCCCCTTTTCAAGCGATGATGGACGTGCTGCGCGATGGGCCGATCAACACCGCAGGCGCGGTGATCCCCGACAGCCCGGTGGAACGCGCCAACCACCTGAAATCATTTGGTTATTACAACGATGCCTCGATGATGGGCGTCTGCGCCCTGCCGCAAGAGGCGCATCTAGCCACGCCCCGCCGCAGCGAAGGCACCGCGCAGCTGGCCGATGACCTGCGCAGCCGCCAGACCAAGACGCTCGCCGCCGGGGTCGATATCATCATGGCGAACCTGCGCGATGCGGTGGACGCGCCCGAAACCGCGATCGACAGTCACGGCCACGCGCTGGTGATCCTCACCGCCTACCCCCGTGACCCGCGCGCGGGTGAGCCGGGTAGCGATTGGATCATCGACGCCCAAGCCGAGCGCGCCTGCCTACGCGGGACCGAGAACGCCACCGTGCTGGCCGAATACATCCGTCAATTGGGCTTCGCCGCCAAGGTGCATTCCGCCACCACCGCCGATGTGAACCTCGGCCAACTGGCCGTGGCGGCGGGGCTGGCGGTTTGGGAAGACGGCACGCTTCAAGCGCCGTGGATCGGCTCACGCTTCGGGCTGGCCGTGGTGACGACCGACATGGAACTTGCGCCTGACTTGCCGCTTTGCCCGCTCTCCGAGCAGCCGTGGTCGGTACTTAAAGGCCCGCATTGGCAGCTGGGCACCCATGGCGGGGTCAGCGCCCGCGATGTCGACCCCTACGCGCGGCGCGACTATGCCGCAGGGCCGCATCCGTTTGAGACGCTGAAACGGGTGGACGAGCCGACCACCTATATCGACGCGCCCAACGTGCCGCGCGTGCCGAAACGCGGCGATCTTTTCGCGCGCGGGCAGTTCGGCGACATGGGGCCAAAGGTGCAGAACGCCATGAAAGGCGGGCACCATGTGGTGAAATCCGCCCCCTCCGCCGCGCAGCGCCGCCTGCTGGGCGCGCTGATCTTGCTGCAAGACGGGCCGGTGAACGATGCCGCCCCTGCGATGACAGACAGCGCCCGCAATGCCGCGAACCTTAAAGCGGCAAGCTATTTTCTGGGGGCCGATGCTGCGGGCCTCTCTGCCTGCCCCGATTGGACGTGGTACAGCCATGACGCCACCGGCACCCCGATCACCCCGCCGCATGACCAAGCGCTAAGCCTTATCATCGACCAAGGCTTTGACACGATGGAGGGGTCTTCGGGCGATGATTGGATCGCCGTGTCGCAATCCATGCGGGCCTATCTGCGGTTTTCAATGTTGGGCGGCGTGATGGCGCAGCACCTGCGCAACCTTGGCCATTCCGCCAAAGCGCATACGGTGATGGATGGCGACGTGCTGCAACCGCCGCTCTTGTTGCTCGCGGGCTTGGGCGAAGTCTCTCGCATCGGCGAAGTCATCCTCAATCCCTTCCTCGGCCCGCGCCTGAAATCCGGCGTGGTCACCACCACCCTGCCCGTTGCCTATGACAAGCCCATCGACTTTGGCCTGCAAAAGTTCTGCGAAGCCTGCAACAAATGCGCCCGCGAATGCCCCTCGGGGGCGATCACCGCCGGGCCGAAGAAGATGTTCAACGGCTATGAAATCTGGAAATCCGACAGCCAGAAATGCGCCACCTACCGGATCACCAACCAAGGCGGCGCGATGTGCGGACGCTGCATGAAGACCTGCCCGTGGAACCTTGAAGGGCTGTTCGCCGAGGCCCCCTTCCGCTGGGCCGCCTCCAACATCCCCGCCGCCGCACCGCTGCTGGCCAAGCTGGATGACAAGGTCGGCAAGGGCCGTCTGAACCCGGTCAAAAAGTGGTGGTGGGACATCGAGCGCAAACCCTCGGGCCAGTTCGACACGCCTGCCCAGCCGGTGAACGCCCGTGATCTGCAACCCGATCTGGATCTCAAGTTCGAGGACCAAACCCTCTCCGTCTACCCCGCCCCGCTGGCCCCGCACCCATGGCCTTACCCCGATCCGATGAACCGCGAGGCCGGGATTGCCGCCCATGCGGCCCTGCTGAGCGCCGTTGAGCACCGCCGCAAGACTGCAGCGGGCGAGACCGATCACTTGCATCTTTATAAAGTCGGCAGCGGCACCCCCGTGCTTGACCTGCGCATCACCGAAGTTACTCGTCTGAACGCGACCACGGCGCTTTATGACATCGCCCACCCCGAAGGCCACGACCTGCCCGCATGGACCGCGGGCGCGCATCTTGATCTGGTCGTCGCCCCCGAATTCCTGCGCCCCTATTCCCTGCTGGGTGATCCGAGTGACCGCAAACGCTACCGCATCGCGGTGCTCCGCGAGGACGCGGGCCGGGGCGGCTCGGCGCTGCTGCACCGGGTCTTCACCAAAGGGCGGCGCATCTTTGTCGGCAAGCCGGTGAACCATTTTGAACTGGTAGAGGACGCGCCGCATAGCCTGCTCATGGGCGGCGGCATTGGTATCACGCCGATGATCGCCTTTGCCCATCGCCTGCACGCCCTTGGGCGGCCCTTTGACCTGCACTACTCGGCCTCTGACCGCGAAGCCGCCGCCTTTGCCGAAGAACTGGCGCAGGCTCCTTGGGCCGACCGGGTGCACCTGCATATCTCGTCTGAGAGCACCCGCGCCGACCTGCCCGCCATCATGGAACGCAGCGCACCGGGCACCCATGTCTACACCTGCGGAGCCGATGCCTATATGCAGTCGGTCATGGCCGCCGCCGAGGCCGCGGGCATCCCCGAAGACGCGCGGCATCTGGAATATTTCTCAACCCCCGAGGTGCCGGATTACGTCAATCACCCCTTCACACTGAAGCTTACCTCAGGCCGCGAGATCGCCGTCTCTGCCGACGAAACAGCCGCCGACGCGCTGATCGCAGCAGGCGTGCCGGTGGATCTGAAATGCAGCGATGGCATCTGCGGCGTCTGTAAATGCGGCCTGCGCGGCGGCGCGGTCGAACACCGTGACTTCGTGCTCTCCGCTAAACAGCGCGAAGGCGCGATCATCCTCTGCCAATCCCGCGCGGCAGAGGCAGGCGGCGTGCTGGAACTCGACCTCTAACCCCTTTCGCAAAAAGCGCGCAGCCGTTAAGAGGAGCCAACCTGTGCAACAAAGGGCTGCCCCCATGACATTCGACCGTTCGATCAAGATCGCCCCCTCCATCCTCGCCGCCGATTTCGCCAACTTCGGTGCCGAATGCGAAGCCATTGAGGCCCAAGGCGCGGACTGGGTGCATGTGGATGTGATGGACGGGCATTTCGTGCCCAACATCACCTTCGGCCCCGCCATGTGCGCGGCGATCCGGCCCCATATCAAGGGCGTGATGGATGTGCATCTGATGATCGCCCCGGTCGATCCCTATATCGAAGCCTTCGCCAAGGCGGGCGCCGATGTGATCACCGCCCATGTCGAGACCACGCCCCATATCCACCGCACGCTTCAGGCGATCCGCGGCGCGGGCGCGAAAGCGGGTGTGGCACTAAACCCCGGCACGCCAGCCAGCGCGGTGGCCGAACTGCTCGACATGGTCGACCTCATCTGCGTGATGACCGTCAACCCCGGCTTCGGTGGCCAGAAGTTCATCGACATGACAGCCAAAATCCGCGACCTGCGCGCGATGATCGGCGACCGGCCCGTGCATATTGAGATCGACGGCGGCGTCGACCCCAAGACCGCGCCGCTGGTGGCGCAGGCCGGAGCAGATGTGCTGGTGGCGGGCTCCGCCGTCTTCAAGGGCGGCTCGGTCAGCGACCCCGCGCCCTACGGCGAGAACATCCGCGCGATCCGCGCCGCCGCCGAAGGCACCTACGTCTGATCTGGCCGGGCGCGGTTCAAGCCGCGCCTAGCCCTCCAGCCGGTCGGCAAAGGCCGTCAGCAGCCGGTGTTTCAGGATCTTGCCCGTGGGTGCAGCGGGCAGGTCCGTGGCCACGATGATCTGCGCGGGCCGCTTGTAGCCGGTCAGCCGCTCTTTGACGAAACTGCGCAACTCCTCTGCCGTCACCTCGTCGCCGGGGGCGACCTGCACGAAGGCCAGCACCTCTTCGTCGCCTTCGCGCCGCCGTCCGACCACGGCCGATTGCACCACGCGCGGGTGATCGTTCAACGCGGCCTCAACCTCGGGCGGGTAGACGTTGAAACCGCCGTGAATGATCAATTCCTTGCTGCGCCCGAGGATGTGCAGCCGCCCATTCTCATCCAACTTGCCCAGATCGCCGGTGTGCAACCAGCCCTCGGCGTCGATGGCTTTGTCGGTCTCGGTCGGGTTGCGGTAGTAGCCTTTCATCACATGCGGTCCGCGCACCAGCACCTCGCCTTCGCCCGCGCCATTGCCGCCGGGGGCTTGGTCGTCGATCTTGCATTCGGTGCCCGGCGTGACCGGTCCGACCGAAGTGTCGGGCGAGCCAAGCGCGTTGGTGGTGGCCGAGGCGCCCGAGCATGTCTCGGTCATGCCAAAGCCGTTTTGCAGCGGCAGTTCATAAAACGCCTCGGCTTTGCGTTTCCACGCCGGATCAAGCGGTGCACCGCCCGATGAAACATAGCGCAGCTTAGGGCTTTCGAGTTTGGGCATCCCGCGCTCGCGCGAGTACTGCATCACCAGCGCGTGCATCTGCGGCACAGCGGGAAGGATCGTGACATCCTCGTGGGTTGCCGCATGCAGCTTCGCCGCCGAGAAGCGGCTCTCCTGCCGGACCTTTGCCCCCGCGCTCACTGACGCCATCAACACAGAAACCAGCCCGAAAACATGGGTCATCGGCAGCACGCCGTAAACCACATCACCCGGCACCATCTGTCGCAGGTCCGCCGAGGCCCGCGCGCCGAAACGCAGGTTGGAATGGGTCAGCATCACGCCCTTGGGGTCGCCCGTGGTGCCGGTGGTATAGAGCAGCACCGCCACGTCATGCAGATCAGCATCGGGACTGCTGGGGAGCGGTGTGGCAAGGTGCAGGCTGCCGAATGCGCCCGAGACCTCACGTGCGTTCAGCCGCGCCGCATGGGCCGCCGCTTCGGGCGAGACATCGCAGGTCAGCAGCACCGCCGCCGGGGTCGCGTGATCGATGATGCGGGTGACTTCGGCTTCGGTCTGGCGGGCATTGACGGGGATCGCCACCGCGTCCAACTCCCACGCGGCATAGAGCGAGGCCACCGCCGCAACACAGTTTTCCACCATCAAAAGCACGCGGTCGCCCGCCTGCACCCCCGCGCTGCGCAACTCAGCGGCCAAGGCCACACGCGCACGGTCCAGATCGGCATAGCTCCACGCGGCGCCGCTGGCGTCACTCAGCGCCGGCGCCTCTGGTCGGGTCGCCAATTGCTCAGCTAGAAAATCCTGTACCCTGGCATTCATGGGTGTCTCCTCCTGCCTATTCGCGACCCCCTCCTCCGGCGGCCGCTGCCCGGCTAAAACCGGGCCTTTCGTTTTTCCAAAAAGGCCGCGATCCCTTCGGCGGCCTCATCCCCGCCAGCCGCGTGGGCCATGGCGTTGCGTTCGGCATCAAGCTGATCGGCCTCTTCGGCCTCATAGGCCTGCGCCACCAACTGCCGGATCGCGCCTTGGGCGGCACGCGGCCCGGCGGCGAGCGTATCGGCCAGCATCAGCGCCTCGTCCAAGGCTTTGCCATTGGCGCAGATGCGGTTGACCGCGCCGAGTTCAGCAAAGCGCATCGCCATGACGGGACGGCCCAGAAGGCACATCTCCATCGACAAGGGCCGCGGCAAAAGCCGCGCCAAAGAAGCCGTCAGACCGGCATCCGGCACCAACCCGGCCTTCACATAGGCGGCAGTGAACTGCGCCTCTTCGCAGGCCACGATCATGTCGCAGGCCAGCGCCAGCGACAGCCCTGCCCCGGCAGCGCCACCTTCGATGGCGGCGATGACAGGCACCGGGCAAGCACGCATGGCGCGGACCAGATCGTGCAGTCCGTCCACCCGCTCGCGGCGCTCAGCCTCAGTCAGTTTGCGCCGTTCGATCAATACGTTGAGATCTCCCCCCGCGCAGAAAAAGCGCCCCTCAGAAGTGAGGATCACCGCGCGAATGCGCGGGTCTTCGGCCATCCGCATCGCCTCTGCAATCGCTTCATAAAGCTCTGGCGTCAGCGCCCCGCGTTTCTCGGCGTTGCCGTTCCAGACGATCAACCGATCGCCGCGGTCTTCGATCCGTGCGCTCATGTTTTCGCCCTTTTGAAAACGCCCGTCGCACGCGACAGCAGCTTGCCCTCGACATCATGCAACTGCGCCTCGGCATAGAGGATCTTGAAGCCCCCACCGGTGACACGGCCTGTCGCCACAACCCGCCCCTCGCGCACCGCCAAGATGTAATCGGTGGTCAGCGACAGGGTCAGCATCGGCACGAAGGGCCCGCTCATCGCGCAGTGGCGCGCGCAGGCAAAGCCCGTGGCCACATCCAAGAGCAACGTATGCAACCCCCCGTGCAGCACGCCCGAGACGTTCAGATGCTGCGGGCCAATATCGAGCGTCACGCGAGTGCTGCCATCGGGGTTCGACAGGTCGGGTTGAAACCCGATTAACTGCTGAACCCCGCTGGTCGGTGCCTCATGCGGCGGATAGTGCAATGAACCGCTCCAGATGATGATCAACGTCGCCAAAGCGGTGGTCCGCCATGGTGATGCGTTTGGCGATATGGGCGAGCTCATATTCTTGGGTCATCGCAATGCCGCCGTGCATCTGGATCGTGTCCTCGGCCACCAGACGGCCCACGCGGCCCATCAGGTTCTTTGCGGCTGAGACGTGGCGCTCGCGGCTGGCGCGGTCGTCAGCCAGATGGCCTGCGGCATTGATCACGGCAGAGCGGGCCTGTTCGAGGTCAATCAGCAGGTCCGACATGCGGTGCGCCAGCGCTTGGAAGCTACCAATCGGGCGGCCGAACTGCTTGCGGGTGCCGAGGTATTCGCGGGTCAGATCGCAGGCGGTTTCCATCGCGCCCAGCGTTTCCGCGCAGAGCGCGGTGGTCGCGACGGCCACACGGGCCTCAATCGCGTCAAACGCCTTGCCAGCCTCGCCCAAGCGGGCGCTTTCGGGCAGGGTCACATCATCCAGTGTAACTTCGGCGGCGCGGCCACCGGCCAGCAGGGCGTAGCCCGTGACGGTGAGCCCTTTGGTATCCGCTGGCACAAGGAACAGCGAAATGCCCGCCTGATCGCCAGCCTCTCCGCTTTCGCGGGCAGAGACGACGAGCATATCGGCAGCCTCGGCATTGGCGACGACGGCCTTGCGGCCATTCAACACGATGTCACTGCCGTTTTGTGACGCGGTGGTGGTGACGCGCTCAAGGTCATAGCGGCTGGTCGGCTCGCCATGGGCAAAGGCCAGTTGCAACGTGCCGCCGATCAGTGCCTCGATATGTTCCTGCTGCGCTTCACTGCCCAGATCGGCAATCAAGCCGCCAGCCAGCACGGCGCTGTCGAGCAGCGGCTCGACCACACCGGCGCGGCCCAGTTCTTCGAACACCACTGCGATGTCGAAACCCGCGCCGCCAAAGCCGCCCTGCTCTTCGGTGAACAGCGCGCCGATGACGCCCAATTCGGCCAAGCCGTTCCAGATATCAGCAGAGAAGCCTGCTTCGCTTTCCAAAATGCCGTTGCGCGTGGCGGTGTCGTATTTATCCCGCAGGAAACGGCGCAGGCTGTCTTGCAGCATCTGGCGTTCTTCGGTCAGGTCGAAATTCATTTTGCACCTCCCAGCGTTGTCTTGGCGATGATCTGCCGCTGGATTTCGTTGGAGCCGCCAAAGATCGACAGCTTACGGTTGTTGAAATACTGCGCGGCCACCGGACCGGCCTCGTTCGGATCGGGCAGCGCGTCGTTGCTGCCCGCGACCGCTTCCGAGGCAAAGGGCATCGCATAGACGCCAGCCGCCCGGCGCGCGAGGTCATTGATCTCTTGCCGGATGATCGTGCCTTTGACCTTAAGCATGGAGCTTTCCACCCCCGGTGCCTGCCCTGCGGCGGCCTTGGAGATGATGCGCAGGTTGGTCGTCGCCATGGCCATCAGATCAATCTCTGCCTGTGCCACACGCGCGGCGAAATGCGGATTCTCGATCAGCGGGCGGCCCCCGGCCATTTCGGATTTGGCAATGCGTTTGACGGCCGACAGGCCCGCTTGGGAGAAGCCAACACCGGCGATATTGGTGCGCTCATGGGTCAGCAGGTACTTGGCGTAGGTCCAGCCCTTGTTTTCTTCACCGACGAGGTTCTCGGCGGGCACTTTGACATTGTCAAAGAATACCTCGTTCACCTCGGCGCCGCCATCCAGCAGGATGATCGGGCGCACGGTGATGCCCGGCGTCTCCATGTCGATCAACAGGAAGGAGATGCCCTCTTGCTGTTTCACGTCCTTGTCGGTGCGCACGAGGCAGAAGATCATGTTGGCGTGTTGGCCAAGTGTGGTCCAAGTCTTCTGACCATTGACGATATAGTGGTCGCCGTCCTTGACCGCCGTGGTTTTTAGCGAGGCGAGGTCCGACCCCGCGCCCGGCTCGGAATAACCCTGACACCACCAGTCTTCGCCCGAGAGAATGCGCGGCAGCCAGTAGTCCTGCTGCTCTTTCGAGCCGAACTTTTGCAGCACGGGGGCCAGCATCGACAGGCCAAAGGGCACGATGCGCGGCGCGTGATGGGCAGCGGCCTCTTCCTCGAAAATATGGCGCTGCACGGCGTTCCACGCGGCCCCGCCGAATTCCTTGGGCCAGTTGGTGGCCAGCCAGCCTTGATCGTTCAGGATGGCGTGCCAGCGTTCGTGATCATCCTTCGAAAGCTCCTGCCCACGGCGCACCTTTTCGGAAAGCTCGCTTGGCAGTTTCTCGGTGAGGAATTGGCGCACCTCCTCGCGGAAGGCGCGTTCTTCGTCGGTATAGCTCAGGTCCATGTCGGCCCCCTTTAGTAGATTTCAAAGAGGCCAGCCGCCCCCATGCCGCCGCCGATGCACATCGTCACCACGCCGAGTTTCGCGCCGCGGCGGTGGCCTTCGCGCAGAATGTGGCCGGTCATCCGCGCCCCGGTCATGCCGAAGGGGTGGCCGATAGCGATGGAGCCGCCATTCACGTTGCATTTATCGGGGTCGATGCCGAGTTTATCGCGGCAGTAGAGCGCTTGGCTCGCGAAGGCCTCGTTCAGCTCCCACAGGTCGATGTCATCGACGGTCAGCCCGTGACGTTCCAGCAGACGCGGCACGGCAAAGACCGGGCCGATGCCCATTTCATCGGGCTCGCAGCCGGCGACGGCGAAGCCTTTGAACGCGCCCATGGCTTGCAGGCCCTGCTGCTCGGCCTCTTTGCTGTCCATCAGCACGAGGGCTGCAGCGCCATCCGACAGTTGGCTGGCGTTGCCCGCGGTGATGAAAGCCCCCTCGCCGCGCACGGGCGTCAGGCCCGCAAGCCCTTCGAGCGTGGTGCCGGGCCGGTTGCATTCGTCGCGGTCCACTGTGACCTCGCGGGTGGAGATCTCCTTGGTTTCCTTGTCCTGCACGCCCATGGTGGTCTGCATCGGGACGATTTCGTCATCAAAGAGACCGGCCTCTTGCGCGGCGGCAATCAACTGCTGGCTGCGCAGGCCATAGGCGTCCTGATCCTCGCGGCTGATATTGTAGCGCTTCGCGACGATGTCGGCGGTGTCGATCATCGCCATATAGACCTCGGGCTTATGCTCCTTGAGCCAAGCCTCTTTCACCGATTTCACATCCGGCTGGATCAGCGAAATGCTCTCGACCCCGCCTGCAACCATCGGGCCTGCGCCCTCTTGGCAGATTGCGTTGGCGGCCATGGCGACGGTCTGCAGACCGGAAGAACAGAAGCGGTTCACGGTCACGCCCGAGGCGGTCACCGGCAGGCCCGCGCGCAGGGCGATCTGCCGCGCGATGTTCGAGCCGGTGGCCCCTTCGGGGTAGCCGCAGCCGATCATGACGTCTTCGATGGCCGACGGATCAACGCCCGAGCGTTTGACGGCCTCGGCGACGACATGGCCGCCCATGGTGGCACCGTGGGTCATGTTGAACGACCCGCGGAAGGATTTGGCCAGCCCGGTACGGACGGCGGAGACGATGACAGCCTGTTTCATTTGGCAGCTTCCTTGTTCAGATCATCAAAAGTGCGGTTGGTCTTGACCAGTTCGACCAGCAGCGGCGCTGGTTTCCAGAACCAAGGGTCTTTTTCGGCAAAGCCTTCGATCGCGGCGAGGACGTTGGGCAGGCCCTGAATGTCGGCCCATTTCATCGGGCCACCCCAATAGCGCGGGAAGCCGTAGCCAAAGAGCAGCGTCATATCGATGTCGAGCGGGCGTTTCGCGATGCCCTCTTCCAGCACCTTGGCGGCCTCGTTGACCATGGCGCACATGTAGCGGCGCACGATCTCTGCATCGGTGAACTCGCGCGGGGCGATGCCGCGCTCCTTCTGCTCTTCCTCGATCAGGCGGGTGATTTCCGGGTTCGGCGTGCCGCCGCGTTTGCCCTTTTCGTAGATGTAGTAGCCTTGGCCGGTCTTCTGGCCGAAGTGGCCCTGCTCGCAGAGCCGGTCGATATAGGTCGGCACCCGCTCCTCGGGGTGGCGCGTGGCGGCCTTGCGCTTGCGTGTGGCCCAGCCGATGTCGAGCCCGGCCAGATCGGCCACCGCGAAGGGGCCCATGGCGAAGCCGAACTTCTCAAGCGCCGCGTCGATCTTGTAGGGGCTTGCGCCGTCCAGCACCATGTGGTCCGCCGCGGTGCGGTAGGTGGCGAGGATGCGGTTGCCAATGAAGCCATCGCAGACGCCCGCGCGCACGCTGATCTTGCCGAGCGCCTTGCCCAAGGCAAAGCCCGTGGCGACCACATCTTTCGCGGTCTTGTCGGCGACAACGACCTCAAGCAGTTTCATCACATGGGCGGGCGAGAAGAAGTGCAGCCCGATCACGTCCTCGGGGCGCTTGGTGCTGGCGGCGATCTCGTTCACGTCGAGATAGGAGGTGTTGGAGGCCAGCACGCAGCCCGGTTTGCAGACCGCGTCGAGTCTGCCGAAGACCTGCTTTTTGACGTCCATATCCTCGAACACCGCTTCGACAACGAGATCGACATCCGACAGGCTCGCGTAGTCGGTGGAGACGGTGAGGGCGTCGCCGGTCAGGTGATCGAATTTCCCCTGATCGATTTTGCCACGTTTCAGCGCGCCTTGGAGGTTGCCGGAGATACGCTCATGCGCGGCCTTGGCGGCCTCGTCCTTCATCTCGATCAGCACGACCGAGAAGCCGGACAGCAGCGCTGCGGTAGCGATCCCTGCCCCCATGGTGCCGCCGCCGATCACGCCAATGGCTTTCAGTTCGCGCGGCTCGACGCCTTTCAGCTCGGGCAGGTTGCTGACCGCGCGTTCGGAGAAGAAGGCGTGGATCATGCCCTGCCGCTGGTCGGTGTTCATCAGTTCCGAGAAGATGCGACGCTCGGCTTTCATGCCCTTTTCGAAGGGTTTCTCGACACCCGCCTGCACGGCGCGGACAGCCTCAGCGGGGGAAATCTGGCCGCGGCCTTTCTTCAGCGTCGCCTCATAGGCGGCATCCCAGTCGATCGGCGCAGGCGCGGGCATGTCGCAGATGGGGCGGCGCTCGGCACCGGTGTCGAGCAGCTCGCGAACGTAGGCGAGGCCCACTTCCTGCGGATCGCCCTCTTCCACACGGTCGACGATGCCCATTTCCAACGCCTGTGGCGCCTTGATGTGGCGGCCTGTGGTGATGGCATCCAGCGCGGGTTCAACGCCGATCAGACGCGGCAGACGCTGGGTGCCGCCCGCGCCGGGGATCAGGCCGAGGTGCACCTCCGGCAGTCCAACACGGGCCGAGGGTTGGGCAATCCGGTAATGCGCCGAGAGGGCCACTTCGAGACCGCCGCCGAGGCTCACGCCATGCATGGAGGCCGCGACCAGAAGCAGCGAGGCTTCGATCCGGTTGCAGAGGTTGGGCAGATGCGGCTCCATCGGCGGCTTGCCGAATTCGGTGATGTCGGCCCCGGCGATGAAGGCGCGGCCTTCGCCCACGATCATCACGGCGCGCACGCCGTCTTCAGCCTCAGCGCGGTCCATGCCGTCGGAGAGCCCCTGCCGCACGGCTTGGCTCAGCGCGTTGACGGGCGGGTTTTGAATGCGCAGCACGACGATGTCGTCATGGCGGGAATAGGCAATCTTGTCAGTCATATCAGTAACTCCTTGATCTATCCGCGCCGGGACAGGGCCGGTGCCCGTCCGGTGCGTTGTTCGATGCCGCTGACCACGTCACGCAGCGCTGGTCCCACTTGTGACAGAATGCGGCTGTCGGGCAAGTCGCCCGGCAAAGCGCCGCAGGTGAAGGCCACAGGCTCGCCGAATTCCCCTGCGTAATAAGGCACGCTCACAGCGTTGATACTGCGGGCATAACGCGTCTCAGGCGGGGCGAGGACAAAGCCCTGCGCCAGCAATTGCTCATACCCCTCACGGCGAAAATTGCGCAGCCGGTCATCCGGGTCGAGCGCGTCAAACCGGTCTTCGTTCAGACTGGCCAGCGTAGCGAGACCGGAAGAAGAGCCATAGACCGGGATGCGATGGCCCGGCTCCAACCAGATGGTCGAGGCGGTATGCGGACGCCAAGTGCGCACCAGCATCATCCGGTCGCCATCCCTCACCGCGATCAGCGCCAGCGTGCGGGTCTCGTCGGCCAATTGCTGCATCGCATCTGACGCCATATCGACGAAACTGACCGCGACAGAGGCGACCGAGCCGAGCGCAATCGCCGCCGGCCCCAGCCGGAATTTATCGTTCCGCCCGCCATGCGCCAGATAGCCCAACTCGCACAGCGTATAGGTCAGCCGCGAAACGGTAGGTTTCGGCAGGCCCGTCCGCTCGGCGATCTGCGCGTGGCTCAGCCCGCTGTCGCTGGCGCGGAAGGCGCGCAAAATGCCAAGACCCCGCGCCAGCGTATTGGCGAACTTACGGTCCGTGACGGTATCAGACGCCGCCTTGTTCATCTTGCCGCCATCGGGATCAAAAGCGAGATCATCGGGAAGGACATGATGAGGATCAGCACGATGAAGTCGACGCTGAGGAACCGTGTGATGCCCGCAAAGATCTTGTCGATCGGCGCTTCGCGGCCCACCACATTGGCGATGACAAAGACGTTGAGGCCCACGGGCGGTGTGATGAGGCCAATCTCCAGCAGTTTGATGACCACGACGCCGAACCAGATGAGGTTAAGGTCATAGCTCTCCACCAGCGGGATCATCAGCGGCAGGGTCAGCACCATGATGCCGATGGGATCAAGGAACATGCCCAAGAGCAGATAGATCAGCGCGATGCAGAGCATCAGCACAACCAGCGACATCTGCGCGTCTGAGACGAAGCCAACGATGGTGCCAGCAACGCCCGTCAGCGCGACGAAGGCCACGAAGATCTTGGCACTGGCAGCGATGAGGAAGATCGCAGAAGTCTGCACGCAGGTCTCCTTGACCGCGGCCCAGAGGCCAGCCCAATCCAGCTTGCGCTGCACGAAACCGATCAGCGTGGCGGAGACGACGCAGACGGCGGCGGCCTCGGTCGCGGTGAAGATGCCGCCGTAGATGCCGCCGATGATCAGCACGAAAAGCAGGATCGCGGGCCAGCTATCAAGGGCCGCCTGCCAACGCTCACGCGCGGTGTAGCGTTGGTCGGTCGAGGGTGCTACCGCCGGATCGCGCCAGACCCAGACGGCGATGACCAGCACAAAGCCCGCCAACGTCAGCAGCCCCGGCAGAACACCCGCGAGGAATAGCGACGAGATCGAAGTCTCGGTGAAAATGCCGTAGATGATGAACAGAACCGACGGGGGAATGAGCGAGCCCAATGTGCCCCCCGCCGCGACCGAAGCTGTGGCCAGACGCGGGTCATAGCCCATGCGCAGCATCTCGGGCGTGCAGATCTTACCCATGGTCGAGGCGCAGGCGATGGATGAGCCGGTGATCGCGGAAAAGCCCCCGCAGCCCATGACGGAGGCCATGGCCACCCCACCCGGCAGGCGGGTCAGCCAGACCTTGGCCGCATGGTAGATTTTCGTCGTAATATCCGCGCGATACGCGATATGTCCAAGCGCCACGAAAAGCGGGATCATCGACAGGTCGTAAGAGTGAATGAGGTCGAAGGAGTTGGAAAACACCATCGAAGTCGTCGCCTTGATCGCACGTTCGGGCATGAAGGTCCCGGTGCGGAAGGCGAAGATAAAGAAGGTAGCGACGGTTGCCACTGCCGCCAGCGTGAAGGCAATCGGCACCCGCAGGGCGAGCAGGATCAGAACCGCCGCGAAGGCGATCATACCGATGGTTGAGGCATCCATTACAGCACGTCCTTCTCGGCCAGAAGGTCGGCCGCATGTTGTTGTTCGTCAGAGACCACGCCGCCCGCCAGCACGGTGCGCCCATCGCGCCACGTCAGTTCGGCCAGCCGGAGGAAGGTCGCGATCATCCCGATCAGGAACAAAAGCCGCCCGGGCCATTTCGGCAGATTGAGGTCTCCGTAGAAAAAGCTGCCCTTTTCGACCACGGCAAAGAACTCGCGCCCGCCGGAATAGATTAGCGGCGCCAGCGCCAGCATCCCGATGGCAGAGCCCGCCACGATCAGCACCGAACGCGCGCGGTCGGGAAATCGGTCGGTCACAAAGGCAACCGAGACATGCGCGCGGGCAGCGGTGGCGGCGGCGAGGGGCAGCAGGATGGCGGCGACCATGAGCTCTCGCACCATGGTCACGCTATCGGGCACCTGACTAGCAAAGAGCGCGCGGGCGATCACATTGGAGGTGATCAACACCCCCAAGGCGATCACCGCCAAAGCGCCCAATCCCAACAGGGTTTTCTCCAGATTTACCAACATATGCTGCCCCTCCCTAGGTTAGCGATCAGTTGCTTTTGGCTTCCCAAGGATAGCCATCGGCATCGCGCTGCTCGGTGTATTTGGCGATAAGGCCCTTATACTCTTCCAGCAGTTCGTCGCCCGGCAGACCGGCAGAGCTGGCAGTTTGCACCCATTCGTCGAGGAACTTCTTGCCAGCTTCAACGAGTTGCGTGCGGTCTTCTCCGGGAAGGGTGATGACTTCGACGCCCTGCTCTTTCATCGAAGCGATAGCGTTGTCGTTGGCCTCTGTGATCATTCGGCCAAACTCATCCGCCATGTCGGACCCGACAGAGGCCAGCGTTTCCTGCTGCTCAGGCGTCAGGCTGTCGTGCATGTCCTTGTTCATGAAGATGCCCAGACCGCCGACCTGACCCCAGTCGAGGATCGTGTAGCTGTCCATCACCTCGGCCTGCTTCAGCGCCGCCACGGCATAGCTGTAGCCCTGCGAACAGTCGATCAGCCCGGTGTCGAGACCTTGGTAGGCGTCATAGATCGACATGTTGACCATGTTCGCGCCCTGCTCACCAAAGACCTTGCCGTAGGCGCCCACGCCGCGGACCTTCTTGCCCGAGATATCCGCCACGGATTTGATCGCGCCGCCCTTGCAGCCGATGTTTACCTGGCTGGTGGTCCAAGTGCCGATATAGACGAGGTTCTTGTCGGCCAGATCGTCTTGGATCGCTTGGCTGGAGCGCATCAGCTCATCCGTGGCGCGCATGCCGACCCAAGCGTCGGGGTTGTTCACCGGCAGGTCGGCGATGCCGTAGCCGGCCATCTCTTGCGGGTAGTAGACCGCGATGACCGAACCGGTGTCAGCCACGCCATCGGCGATGGATTGCACGGCTGCATTCGCCTTGAACAGCGCCCCGCCCCACTGGATGTCGAATCGCATGTCGCCGTCCGAACGTTCGGCGACCTGATCGGCGAACCACTGCAAAGCGTCGGCGCGTGCACCGCGGTTGGGCCCAGCTTCACCGTGAATCAATACAGTTTCAGCGCTTACCGCGCCACCAGCCAGCGCCAGAGCTGCGGCGCAGCTCAGGTGTTTAAAGATTGTCATGTAGGCTCCTCCCAGAGACTTGTTTCGCAATGCAAAACATAGTTTCGCATTTGTCGCAGGTCACGCTAGTCCGCGGACCGAAAGCGATCAAGCGAAACTTCAGCCATCTGAAGAGGGAGCGGTTAGGCTCTTGAATTTGTTAAGCGAAAAATGAGCGCGGGCGGCGGTGTGAGAGACAAACGCCCCGCTTTGCACCCCGGAATCGGCTGATCTGATGGATCGGCCCTGTCCGGTAAAACGGTCACGCCGCTGGGGCGTGACCGAAAGGGTTCGAGATTAATACCAGTCGCCGAATTTGACTTCGACATCGGTGCCGACCCGTTTGGCGAACTCTTCGGGGTCTTGCGTGCCGCCATCTTTGCCCCGGAAGTGATAGGGGTAGACGTAAGTCGGTTTAAACTCAGCCACGGCAGAGGCGGCAGCGTTTGAATCCATAGTGAACGGCAGATTCATGCACACGAATGCCAGCGAGATATCGGTCAGCCCGCGCATCTCGGGCGTGTCTTCGGTGTCGCCCGAAATATAGACCCGGAAGCCGTCGAAGCCGAGGATATAGCCGTTGTCGCGCCCCTCGGGGTGAAACTTCTTGCGCTCTTCGGTGATGTTATAGGCCGGGATCGCGTCGATCGGCAGGCCGTTAAACTCGGTGCTTTCGCCATTGGCGATCTTGCTGGCCTTGGCGGCAAGCGCCTCGGGCAGCATGTCAAAGACGGCGGGGTTGGTGATGATCTGCACCTCATCCCCGGCCAGCGCGGCCAGCGTATCGGCGTTGTAGTGGTCGCCATGCTCATGGGTGATGAGGATCAGATCGGCGGCGGGGAAGTCGCTGTATTGCGCGGGCTCGCCCACTGGATCGACATAGATCACCCCCGCGGGCGTCTCCAACACGATAGAGGCGTGGTCGACGGGATGCACCGTGATCGGCCCTGCGCTGGTGTCGAATGTGTCACCGCTATGCGCGGCGGCACGGGCGGCGAAGGGCAGCAGGGTTACGATGCCAGCGGCGGCGGCGGAGGTGGCAAGGAAATGGCGGCGGGTCTGGGACATTTCAGGCTCCTGTTGGTTACTGGAACGGGACATAGCTGCCCCGCCCCGCATTTCAACGCAGCGCCCTTCTTGCGGCAAGCCTATGCCGGACGCAGACCCAGAATCTCACGCGCTTGTGCAGGCGTGGCGACAGGGCGGTCGTATTTCGCACATAAATCAGCCGCCCGCTGGATCAGCGCGGCGTTCGACGGCGCCAGCCTGTCACGATCTAGGCGCACGTTATCCTCCAGCCCAGCCCGCGTATGCCCGCCCGCAGCGATGGCCCATTCGTTCAGCACGATCTGGTTCGGCCCGATCCCGGCGGCGCACCACTGCGCATCGGGCGCGAGGCGGTTCAGCGTCTGGATGTAGAAATCAAAGGTCTCACGGTCCACCGGCATGGCGTTCTTCACGCCCATGACGAATTGCACATAAAGCTGGCCGGGGATGCGCCCGTCGCGGTTCATCTCGGCGGCTTTGTGGATGTGGCTGAGGTCAAAAGCCTCGATTTCGGGTTTGACCGCGTGGGTTTTCATTTCCGAGGCCAACCAATCGACCAATTCCGGCGGGTTCTCATAAACCCGCGTCGGGAAGTTGTTGGACCCGACCGAGAGCGAGGCCATGTCGGGCCGCAGCGAAAGCATCCCGCCCCGCTCCCGCCCCGCGCCCGAGCGCCCGCCGGTGGAGAACTGGATGATCATGCCAGGGCAGTGATTTTGCACGCCTTCCATCAGCCGCGCGAATTTCTCGGGGTCGGAGGATGGGGTTTCATCGTCGTTGCGCACATGGGCGTGGCAAATGGAGGCCCCGGCTTCGAAGGCTGCGTGGGTCGACTCGACCTGCTCGGCGATTGAGATCGGCACGGCGGGGTTGGCGGCTTTGGTGGGAACGGAGCCGGTGATGGCGACGCAGAGGATGCAGGGGGTGGTGGTCATGGGCGGGGGTCCTGTGGCGGCAGAAGCTTGGCGCAGGTTGAGAAGGCTGCGGGGAGATTTGTTGATCAGAGGTCAAATGTCACACAACGGACATCGGCTGTACACCCAGCAGACGCGGGTTGCGGTTCAGCGCTTTTTCACAAATTCGGTCAGGATCACGATGCGCTGGCCTTCGACCCGGCCCTCAATATGGGCGGGGTTGTCGGCAACCAGCGAGATCCGCTGCACGGCGGTGCCGCGTTTGGCGGTGAAGCCCGCGCCTTTGACGGTGAGGTCTTTGATCAGCACCACGGTATCGCCTGCCGAGAGTGGCACGCCGTTGCTGTCGCGGTGGGCGGAGGGCTGAGGGACGTTCTCGGCCCATGCGCGGGTTTCGTCGTCGAGGTAGAGCTGCTCGGCAAGGTCGCGGGCCCAAGGCTCGGGGATTTTGGCGAGGGTGCGGGCGGCCAAGACCTGAATGGCGGGGTCTTCGGACCACATGGTGGAGGCCAAGGCGCGGAAGTGGGCCGGGTCTGGCGTGTCGCTGGCGGTCTGCTCGGCGCAGGTGGCGCAGATGGAGGCGCTGGCGTCAGCGGGGCCGCCGAGGACCAGGGCTTGGATGAGCGGGGCGTTGGCTGTGGCGCAGAGGGGGCATGTCATGGGGGTGGTTTAGGGTGGTGCAGCCGGATTGAACAGTCCGGGGGGCTGTTAAAATGCCGAGCGCGCAATTCGCGAGAATTGGGCCGGGGATACATTGGGTGTGGTTGATTGGGACCGCCGCGTCCGAACCGAGGGGCGGGGAAAAGCGAAGCGCCCGAACCGAGGGGCGGTTCGGGCTCTGGCAAACCCCAAGAGAGCCCAAGTCGATTTTGGCAACTAGAACGGATTATCTCGAAAGTGGTCATCCGAAAGCCAATCTGGGTAAATTGACTGAAATGCGGAATCCCAATCTCCGGCTTTTGCCTGCCTAATTTTCTCTGATGTTTGCTCTACAGAACTTTGATTGCCGAGATAAAGCCGTTTCAAAAATTGCTGCTCGTCTGACACGGATGTTCTGGGCACCAACTCATAAGAAACATCTGTAATTTTCTTGTGAAACAGCTGAACGAAGCTTGAAATCTCTTTGATCGCCTTTGTGGTTTCGCCTCGATTTGTCGAAGATATCTTCCGTCCCGCTGCGTGGTCAAAGTCTGAATGAGCGATATGCTTGTCTGCATAACGCCTAGTCGTTTCACACGATGAAAGCAGTTCCTCATAAGGAACGTCCAAACATGCAATTCCCTTCTCGCGGGAGATACGCAGCAAATGCGCAAGCGAAACGTTGATTTCACCTCGTGATTTTTCCCGATCCGTTAATCGCCGAACGTTAAGTATTGTATTGTCCCAAAGTAAATTTTGAAAAGTTCGAGCGGTTAAACCGGAGGCTTCGTTTAAGACTTCGATCCTTTCCAGCGGCCCACAGTAGAAGAAAAGGAACATTCTCCACTGCAAAATTAACTGAGATACAGAATTTGTGAGTCTGTGAACCAAAAAACCATCAGCCTCGCCAAAATCTTTTGCGTATTCCGCCGCAATTTCATCGTGGGTCCTAGTAGTCATACTTCACTTCCGCGCTCCGATTGATAAGTGTCGCGGCTATGGGGACAGTTCATACCAAGTTATGATCGTCTTGATAGTAGGATTGCTGCACCCAAACACAACCAAGCGGGAACGCGCATTGCTACGCAATACGCTGCCTCCCGCGCGCACTAAAAATGGCCAGCTTTTAGCTGTCCATCTTCAGCGCGGAAATAAACGCCTCCTGCGGGATATCCACTTTCCCAAACTGGCGCATCTTCTTCTTACCGGCCTTCTGCTTCTCCAGCAGCTTCTTCTTCCGCGTCGCATCCCCACCGTAACACTTCGCCGTCACGTCCTTGCGCATCGCGGAGAGCGTCTCGCGGGCAATCACCTTGCCGCCGATGGCCGCTTGGATCGGGATCTTGAACATGTGACGCGGGATCAGGTCTTTGAGCTTTTCCACCATCGCCCGGCCGCGCATCTCGGCGCGGTCGCGGTGCACCATGGTCGAGAGCGCATCCACCGGCTCGTCGTTCACGAGGATCTGCATCTTGACCAGATTGTCCTGCCGGTAGCCGATCATCTGGTAGTCGAAGCTGGCGTAGCCCTTGGTGACCGACTTCAGCCGGTCGTAGAAATCAAACACCACCTCGTTCAGCGGCAGGTCATAGACGGCCATCGCCCGCGAACCGGCATAGGTCAGGTCTTCCTGAATGCCGCGGCGGTCTTGGCAGAGCTTCAGCACGTCGCCGAGGTATTCATCGGGCACGAGGATCGTCGCCTTGATCCGCGGCTCTTGCATGTGGTCCACCAGCGTCATGTCCGGCATGTCGGCGGGGTTGTGCAACTCCTGCATCTCGCCGTCCTTCATGTGGACGTGATAGATCACCGAAGGGGCGGTGGTGATCAGGTCGATGTCATACTCACGCTCAAGCCGGTCGCGGATCACTTCGAGGTGCAGCAGGCCAAGGAAACCGCAGCGGAAGCCAAAGCCAAGCGCGGCAGAGGTTTCCATCTCATAGGTGAAGGAGGCATCGTTCAGGGCGAGTTTTTCGATTGCATCGCGCATGTCTTCGAAGTCATTGGCGTCGACCGGGAAGAGACCGCAGAAAACCACCGGCACCGAGGGCTTAAAGCCCGGCAGCGGGGTTTCACACTTGCGCTTCTCATGGGTGATCGTGTCGCCGACGCGGGTGTCGCGGACCTGTTTGATCGAGGCGTTGAGATAACCGATCTCGCCGGGGCCGAGGCTTTCGACGCCGGTCATCTTGGGCCGGTAAACGCCCACATCGTCCACGTCATAGGTGCCGCCGGTCTTAATCATGCGAATGCGGTCGCCCTTTTTCAGGGTGCCGTCGATGATCCGGACGATACAGATCACGCCGAGGTATTGGTCATATTTGCTGTCCACCAGCATCGCTTTGAGCGGCGCATCGGGGTCGCCGCCCTTGGGCGCCGGCAGTTTATTGACGATCGCTTCCAACACGTCGGGGATGCCGATGCCGGTTTTGGCTGAGATCAGGCAGGCATCGGAGGCGTCGATGCCGATCACATCCTCGATCTGTTCGCGCACGCGGTCGGGGTCAGAGGCGGGCAGGTCGACCTTATTCAGCACCGGCACAATCTCATGATCCGCATCGATGGCGGTATAAACATTGGCCAGCGTCTGCGCCTCGACGCCCTGGGTGGCGTCGACGACCAGAAGCGAACCTTCGACCGCATGCATGGAGCGCGCGACCTCATAGGCGAAGTCGACGTGTCCGGGCGTGTCGATCAGGTTCAACACATAGGTCTTGCCGTCCTTGGCAGGGTATTCGATGCGGACGGTGTTGGCCTTGATGGTGATGCCCCGCTCCCGCTCGATATCCATGTTATCCAGAAGCTGGCTTTGCATGTCGCGTTCGGCGACCGTGCCGGTGAGTTGGATCAACCGGTCGGCCAGCGTGGATTTGCCGTGGTCGATATGCGCCACGATGGAGAAATTGCGGATGTTTTCAAGCGGTGTCATGCAAGGGGATATGGCGCAGTGCCGCGCCTGCGTCAATTGGCCATGAGCGTGCCAGAGCCCGCTTCGCGCCCTTCGCGGCGCTTTATCGCAGGCCAAGGTGCTTTGCCCCCAAAGGAGAATTGCGCGAAGCCCCATTTTGCGGCATAGTGATGAGCAGAGCAGACCGGGCCACAAGGGGAAAACCCCATGGTCCAAAACAATAGGGCAAATCAATGCGGACAGTTGCAAGTTTGATGGCGCTCGTCGTCTTGGCGGGTTGTGGCGGATCACGTTATTCTAGCGATGCCGCCGTGGGACGTTTCTCCCCGACGCCGGTGCTTTTCGTCACGGGACCAATTCAAAAGGCCTGCTTGGCCGATGGGCGCCGCGGCTCCAGCCATGCGCGTTGTGGCTGCGTACAAGCGGTGGCGGATCAGACGCTGTCGCGCTCGGATCAGCGCCAGGGCGCCAAGATTTTCCGCGACCCCCACCGTTTGCAGGAAATGCGTCAGTCCGACAACAAAAGCGACAACGCCTTCTGGAGCACTTGGAAAGCCTATGGCCAGAGCGCCGCGGCGGCCTGCTCCAACACCTAACTGTTCAGCTTTCGTTCAACGGCGGTCCGAACCGGTCAATCAGCCGTCCGACGATCTGATCGCGGGCGGCGCGAAACTGGGTGAGCTTGGCCTCGCGGCTCTCGCCCAGTCCCGTGGGATCAAGGATCGGCCAATATTCCACGTCGAGATGGTAAAACCGCGTCAGCTCCAGCGCCCGGCGCTGGCTGGCGGGGCTCAGCGCGATGATCAGATCGAATGACCCCAGATCGTCGCCCCATTCCTCCATTTCATCGAAACTGCGGCTGCGGTGCCGGTCCAACTGCACATCCAATTCACTGCACACGGCGATGGAAAAGCCGTCGATCTCCATGTCGTTCTTGACGCCCACGGACTGCACATAGGTGCCGGTGCCGTAGAATTTCTTCATCAAGCCTTCGGCCATGGGCGAACGGACGGCGTTGTGGTCGCAGCAAAAGAGAACGGATTGAGGCAGCAGCTGCTTCATTTATCCGCCGAAATGCAAAACGCAGATCAGGGTAAAGAGCCGCCGCGCGGTGTCGGTGTCGATCTCGGCCTTGCCCGACAGGCGCTCTTGCAGCACGCGGGAGCCTTCGTTGTGGATGCCGCGCCGGGCCATGTCGATCGTCTCGATCTGGCTGGGGGGCAGTTTCTTGACCGCCTCGAAATAGCTTTCGCAGATTTGGAAGTAATCCTTCACCACCTGCCGGAACGGGCCGAGGGAAAGGTGGAATTCCGCTGCCTTTTCAGCCGCTTCGGTCTCCACATCAAAGACCAGCCGCTTGTCGCGGATGGACAGGGACAGATGATAAGGCCCTTCGGGCACCGGGCCCTTCTCCCGTTCGGGCAGGACAAAGCTGTTCTCTTCCAGCAGGTCGAACATGGCCACCTTACGCTCCTGATCGATCTCAGGCGTGGGGGGCGGCATGTTCGCGTCATCAAGCGCGATATGGGTGATGCGGGTCATGGACGCATCCTTTTTGCTGGCGATACCATTTCGTGGATAGCGCAGCGGTGGGAAGGGGGCAATGCGCGAGAGCATGCCCGGTGGCGAATGTCGCGCCCGGGGGCACAGCGGGCAGCGCCCTGCCTCCTGCGCAGGCGGCTTCTGCCCCCCCTGCCCTAGTCGTTCAGCTTGCGCAGGCGCGCGGTAACCGAAAGGCCATGCGCCTCAAGGCTCTCTGACTGGGCCAACCGCTCTGCCGCCGGGCCGATGGCTTTGAGGGCTTCGGGCGACATCTGGGCCAATGTGGTGCGCTTCATGAAATCCAACACCGACAGCCCCGAAGAGAAGCGCGCCGACCGCGCCGTGGGCAGAACGTGGTTCGGCCCGCCGACATAATCTCCAATCGCCTCGGGCGTCCATTGGCCAAGGAAAATCGCGCCCGCATGGGTGATCTTTTCCGACAGCGCCTTTGGGTCCGCCACGCAAAGCTCAAGGTGTTCCGGCGCGATCCGGTTGCTAAGCGCCGCCGCGGCGTCGAGGTCAGCCACCGTGATGATCGCACCATTGTCGCGCCAGCTGGCGCCCGCGATGGCGCGACGCTCAAGGGTGAGCAGACGTTTCTCGACCGCCTCTTCCACCGCGCGGGCAAAGGCGGGGTCGGTGGTGATCAGAATGCTCTGCGCGCTCTCGTCGTGCTCGGCTTGACTGAGCAGATCGAGGGCAATGAAATCGGGATCGTTGTCCCCATCGGCGATGACAAGGATCTCCGACGGGCCGGCGATCATGTCGATGCCAACCTTGCCAAAGACACGCCGTTTGGCGGCAGCGACAAAGGCGTTGCCGGGGCCGGTGATCTTGTCCACCGGGGGGATCGTTTCGGTGCCGTAAGCCAGCGCCGCCACGGCCTGCGCGCCGCCGATGCGGTAAATCTCATCCACTCCGGCGATGCGGGCGGCCAGCAGGACCAGCGGGTTCAACACGCCATCGGGTGTCGGCACGACCATGGCCAAACGCACGACCCCCGCCACCTTGGCCGGGACCGCGTTCATCAGCACCGAGGACGGATAGCTCGCCAGCCCGCCCGGCACATAGAGGCCAGCGGCGGAAACCGGCGTCCAGCGCCAACCCAGCGTGGCGCCATCGGGATCCGTCCACTCGGCGTCTTCGGGCAGCTGCCGTGCGTGATAGGCGCGGATGCGGTCGGCGGCCAGTTCCAGCGCCTTGCGGTCCTCGGGGGAGACTTCGGCGACGGCGGCGTCAACCTCGGCAACACTGATGCGCAGGCTGTCGGGGGTGAGGGTCACGCGGTCGAACTTTTGCGACAGGTCGATCACCGCAGCATCGCCCCGCGCACGCACATCGGCGATGATCTCGGTTACCACGGCATCGACATCGGGGCTGTCTTCGCGCTTGGCGTTCAGCAGTTTGTCAAAGGCCGCTTCGAAATCGGGGGCGGAGGCATCAAGGGTGACGGGCATGGGGTCAGGCTTTCGAAAAGGGGGCCACCGCAGCGGGCTGGCCCAAAGGTATCAAGGCGCGGAAGGGCGGCGCAGGCTGGGCTCGGCCCGCAGGCCCGATGTTTTGACAGCGGCACTGGGGGCGGAGCGCTGCGCCAAACGCATGGCGCGGGTGTCTTGGGCGTTGTCGAACACGGCGCGGGCGACATGGGCTGCCAGAATGGCAAACAGCCCGCCCGCAATCGCCGCGGCAGGGGCCAAAAGCCCCGGCAAGGTGACCGTGCCCAACAGATGCCGCACCGCCAGCGCCACACCAAGCAGCAAAAGCGCCCAGCCGGTCGCTTCGGTCATCAGGGCCGCCACGCGCCCCCGCGTAAATCTAGTCTGTTTTAGTTCCGGCATCTTGCGATCCTTGCCACCGTGACGGGATGTCACTCGGGGTGAACGGGCCTTTTCTTTGAAGGGGCGACATAGGGACGTGTCACATCCTTGAGCGTCACCTCCAGCGCTTCGACTTCCAATCGGATCGCGCCATCCCCGGCCAATGTCAGGGTGACATGGCCCGAGGGGGCGTCGGTTTCCTCAAAGGTGATGTCGAGCAGCGATAGGATCGTATCGGCATCGCCCTTGGGCACGCCTTGGCTTGCCACACGCTGCACGTTGTTGAACATCAGCACCGATTGCACCCGCTCGGGCGCATGACGTGCGGCCCCCGTATCCTCATGCCGCAGCCGGTTCAGCAGCAGCGCGAAACGCGCGCCCGTGCGGTGCCAGCGCATCTCAGAGGCGGGAAACACCGCATCTTGCGTGAGCGAGGCGATCACCGTGAGATCCTCGGCATCCAATGCGCCGAGGTTCAACGGCGCTTCGCGGCCATCTTCAAAACGTGCATCTTCGGTCATTTGCTGCTGATCCTTTCGATATCCGCACCCACGCCGCGCAGCTTGGACACCACATGCTCATAGCCGCGATCAAGGTGGTAGACCCGGCTGACCGTGGTCTCTCCGGTGGCGGCCAGCCCGGCGAGGATGAGTGAGATCGACGCCCGCAGATCGGTCGCCATAACCGGCGCGCCTTTGAGTTTCTTAACGCCAGTCACCTTGGCCGTGCCGCCGTGCACATCAATCCGCGCGCCCATGCGGATCAATTCCGGGGCGTGCATGAAGCGGTTCTCGAAAATTTTCTCTTCCAGTACAGAGGTCCCTTCGGCAGTGCAGAGCAACGCCATCATCTGTGCCTGAAGGTCGGTCGGGAAGCCGGGGAAAGGCTCTGTCGTCACGTCCACCGCCGAGATCCGCCCATTGCGCCGCGCCACCTTGAGGCCAGCCTGTGTCTCAGTCACCTCGATCCCTGCCGCGTCGAGCTTTTCGCAGAACGCCTGCAACAGGTCGATACGCCCGCCCAGCAGTTCCACTTCGCCGCCGCAAAAGGCTGGCGCCAGCATATAGGTGCCAAGCTCAATACGGTCGGTCACAACTTTATGGGTCGCCCCATGCAGGCTATCGACGCCCTGAATGGTGATGCTCGGTGTGCCGTCACCTTCAATCTGCGCGCCCATGGCCCGCAGACAGTCCGCCAGATCGACGATCTCAGGCTCCCGCGCGGCGTTGTTGATGACGGTCGTGCCCTTGGCCAAAGTCGCGGCCATCAAGATATTCTCGGTCGCCCCCACAGAGGCAAAGGGGAAATCGATCACGGCGCCCTTGAGTTTGCCGCCTTCGGCTTTGGCGTAGAGATAGCCATCGCGCAGATCGATCTTTGCCCCCATCTTGGCCAGTCCATCGGTATGGATATCCATCGGACGCGCGCCAATCGCGCAGCCGCCGGGCAGCGAGACTTCGGCATGGCCTTCCCGCGCCAGCAACGGACCCAGCACGAGGTTAGAGGCGCGCATCTTGCGCACGATGTCATATTCCGCACGGGTATTGATCGGCCCGTGGCTGGCCATCGTGATGACCTTGCCGTCTTGCATTGAGGTAACTTCCGCCCCCAGAGAGCGCAGCAGTTCGGTCATGGTGCGGATGTCGCTCAGCCGCGGCGCGTTGGTCAACGTCAGTGGCTCTTCGCTCAGCAATGTTGCGGGCATCAGCGCCAGACAGGCGTTCTTGGCCCCCGCGATGGGGATTTGCCCGTTCAGCGCACCGCCGCCTTTGACCAGAATGGAATCCATCGTTCAGCTGTCCTTTTCCGACCCGTCGGGGCCATTGCCTGTATCCTGCGCCACATCCTCGGCCCGCGCGCGAGCCTGCGCCTTACGCCGGGCCATATTCGCCTTGAGCGCAGCCTTCAGCCGCGCCTCCCGCGCAGAGGGTGTTTTCGCGTTCTTTTCCGGGGCGTTTTGCTTTGCCATGCCGCCTATCTAGCGCAGGGTGCAAGAAGGGTCCAGATCAGGGGTTGCACCCCCTTTCGATTGCGGCTAATCACCCGCCCACGGCGCTGCTGTAGCTCAGAGGTAGAGCACTCCCTTGGTAAGGGAGAGGTCGAGAGTTCAATTCTCTCCAGCAGCACCATTTACCCATCATTCCGCTAAATACACCCCACCTCGCATGAGCGATGGACCCTCGACCTACGCCCGCCGCGGCGCGGCAGTCTGAGTGCGAGAGTCCGGTTCTTCCCTGCATCATATGGGCATGCCGTCCGCTTCATGCCCGCCCGCGCCGATCAGCGGCACCGCGCCGATTCGACACCCCAACCCCGAATAAACGAGACCGGGGTGCCCAAGTCTCAGATCCCGTTACGAAGCGTCAAAGGCACCGCAGGCAATGCGCGAGCCCGCATCGCCGGAGGGCTGCGATTCGTAGTCGTCCGCACCGCTATGAATAATGAAAGCCGCGCCGTCGTCATCTTGGATCATGGTCTCGATATCGAGCAGATCGAGAAAGACTTCGGCCTGAAGCACGCCATCTTCTCCCACTTCCATATTGGGCATGTCACCCGGATGCGGCCCCCCTTAGACGAGCACACCATGCTGGTGGTCCCCCGCGATATGGCCCCCAGCAGATTTGAAATCATCCGCAGAACAATCGCCGGTTTCATGCAAGTGAACGCCATGGGTGCCCGCGGGCACGCCCGTCGCGTCGATCTTGACCAAGGTCCGGCCCGAGGCGGTCGTGTTCAGGCTAACAGTGCCTGAGATATCAACCGAATTGCCCGCCACCTGAGCGGATGCTGCCGTTTGCATATGACCTTCGGCCTGCGCCGCGACGGCGCCCGTTGTGGCCACAGCGGCCCCGAGTAGGATATTGCGCAGATACATGGCTTCCTCCGTTGGGTTATATGTCGATGACGGCTCAACCCACCCGGCCCGCGTCGGGTTCCTCTTGATGCAGGGCAAGGCTTGCCCCTATAAGCGGCCGAGTGCTCCCTTAGCTCAGCTGGATAGAGCAGCCGACTTCTAATCGGCAGGTCGAGGGTTCGAATCCTTCAGGGAGCGCCAATTTCCGCCACGCCTACCTGCGCCCACTTACCCGCGCGCGAAATCCTCGATCGCTGCTGCGATCAGATGCGGAAAAGTGGGCTTGCCGAGCATGGCAATCGGCTCAAGCGCTCTCAGCCGTGTTTGGGTCTGTTCGTCCAGATTGCCGCTCATGAAGATGCAGCGGATACTGTATTCGCTTAGCAACCACTGCGCGAGGTCCTCGCCGGATTCTCCATTCGCCAGTCGCAGGTCCATGAACGCCAAGTCCGGGCGGGACTGCGTCACCACCTCCCGGCAGGCCGCGAAATCCTTGACCGGGCCAAGAACGGAATGCTGAAGCTGTTCGAGCTGCATCTGAAGATCCAAGGCAATCAGAAATTCATCTTCGACGATCAGGATATTCATCGGGGATTACCCGGCAGGCATGGGGATCTCAATCTCGACGCAATACCCATGCTCTGTTGCCCTCTTCTCCATCGTCGCCCCAAGCTGCCTAACAATGCCCGCCACGATCTTCGAACCGAGACCGACCCTCTCTAGACCTTTCGCGCTACCGATCCCATCGTCTGATACCGTCAAGGTCAAAAGGGTTCCCTCTAGATGCAAACGAACATCTACCCGGCCCTGTTCCCGCTCAACGAAGGCATGTTTATGCGCGTTGGTCACAAGCTCATTGATCAGCAGCGCAAGGTTAATCGCCAGATCCGTCGGAAGAACGACCGCCTGCGCGTAGACAACATTCTCAATCCGCCTGCTGTCGGTCTCTGTGCTGGTTGAAAGAAAGTCGATGAGTTGCGGGATGTATTCACCGACATCCACATGGGTAACGTTCTGAGATTTATAGATAAGTTCATGAACCGAGCTTACGGCATGTACCCGCAAAGAGGCCTGCTGCAGACTGTGTTTGACGTGGTCGTCTTCCACCGATGCGGCTTCAAGGCGCAGGATGCTCGACACCAGATGCAGGCTGTTCTTGATCCGGTGATTTACATCCCCCAGCAGCGTTTCTTTCTGCTCTAGAAGCTTGTCCCTCTCGGTCAGCGTTTTCTGCAAGACCTCTTCGCGCTTTTTGGAATGGGTCAGATCGAGGGACGCACCGATGAACCGCGCGGGTTTGCCATGCTCAAAAAGCACTTCGCCACGTGTGTTCAGCCATCGAATATCCCCTCGGGGCAAGACGATCCGATAGTCGGCGTTTACCGTTGCATCACTGGCCGTGACCCCTTCCAAGCTCTTCTTCACATGCTCCAGATCATCGGGATGGATACGCTCAAAAAGCTTGGTGATCGGAAAGGTTCCCTCGGTATCTGGATAGCCGAAAAGATCGGCCAACTCATGCGATACATTCGCGGTGCCGGTCTGAAGGTCCAGTTCCCCATAGCCGACACCCGACACCTGTTTTGCCAGATTGAGCCGTATCGCTTGGTCGCGGCGACCAATGAATTCCGAGGTGACATCTTCGACATGGTGAATAAGCGCGATCAGCTGGCCGTCTTGGAAAACAGGCGCGTTGAATGGCTGCCAATACTTCTCTTCAAAGGCCCCGTCGACGCTGTCGCGAATGGGGATATTGTATTTCTGAACGGCCATCCGATGCGGCTTGCCAGTGGCGGCGACAATCTCAAGCGACTTACGCAGATTGTTGGTGCCATCCGCCGTTGCGTCAGAAGGATCATCCGGAAATGCATCGAACAGCAATTTCCCAATGAGATCATCGGCTTTTGACCCGGTAATGCAAAGATACCGGTCATTCACGTCGATGATCATAAGATCAGTATCTAAAACAAGATAGCCATGGGGGGACGCTGCAAAAATTGCAGATCTCGGCACGCGCGCATTCGCCGATTCACCACCGCCCATAGGCCCGCTCTCCCGGTACTTACCATCTTCACTATTGATCGTAGCCCTTTAATTTAGAACATAAAAGCAAAGAGATACTAATTTAAGTTAAGTTGTACCAAACTGCGTTGATGTGGGGGACCGCAAGCAGCTTCAGAAATATGTCGGCAACGCATGCGCGGGGAAAATTGCGCCTGACTTCCTTTGTCCCGCCGAACAAAGGGGGCTGCCATTAGCGATTAAGACCTCGACAATGCGATTCAAACCATAGCGCACCCGGAGAGCCTTGGGCTTTCCGCCTATCAAGCAAGCGCAACCACCTCAAATCGCGCCTGCCCCGCCATAGCCCCCGCTACGCCGCGGCGAGCGCATTCTCCACTCTGATCTCCGAAGCGCAATTGGGCAGATCCACGGTGAATTTCGTCCCGACGCCGACAGCACTTTCCACTTGAATATCCCCCTCATGCGCCGCGGCGAGCTTCTTGCTGATCGCAAGGCCAAGCCCCGTGCCGCCATCGGCGCTTTTGGCAGCCGTTTCCGCTTGGATGAAGGCTTGGAAGATCCGCTGCAAATCCTCTTCCGGCATCCCGCAGCCGTTGTCTTCGACCTCAAGCCGGCAGGTATCGCCGACCCTCGTGGCTCGCATGCGAATGCTAGAGGCCGATGAAAACTTCAGCGCGTTGCCTAAAAGGTTGATCAGGATCTGTTTGCAGCGCCCACGGTCGGCGAAAACGTCGAAGTCATCACATTCGATCTCCAGCACCGCCTGCTTTTCCTTGGCCAGCCCCTGAAACTGCTCCTCCAACTCGGCCAGCAGTTCGCCAGCCTGAAAAGAGGTTTTGCTAAGCTTGATCGAGTTAAGCTCGATACTGGTATAGTCGAGGAGTTCATTGATGATGGTTAACAAATGGTCGCCCGCAGATTTGATACGGCCGCCATAACGCTCTGTCTGGTCCCCCAGTTCTTCAAAATGCACCTTCGAGATTTGCTCGTTCGGCTTCAGCTTGGCGATGGTATGGCCCTTGAGCCCCGTCAGAAAGCTGGCGTAGCCGTTGATGATCGTCAGCGGCGTGCGCAACTCGTGGCTCAGAACGCTCATGAACTCTGACTTGGCGCGGCTGGCATCGCGGGCCTCATCCCGGGCTTGGCGCAATTCGACGATGTTCTCCAACCGTGTGCGGTTTTCGATGAAATAGGTGAACAGCCCGCCCATCACGATCATCGCAGCCGTCCCCGCGATAACCAGCGCCAGCAGTCTGTACTCATCAGGGTTGCTATGGCCGCCGATCAAGGTTGTCGGTGTCACATGAAAGGCAGCCATCCCGGTAAAGTGCAGACCGACGATCGCCAAGGCAAAGCTCGCCGTCATTTTCGACCGGGCGTATTTGTCGCCCTGCGCGCCAAAAAACAAAGCCACGGTCGACAGCACCATGGCCAGCAGAACCGAGGCGACAAGATAGCTCTTATCCCAGTGAATGATCCCCTCGATCCGATAGGCGATCATCCCGGTGTAATGCATGGCCGAGATCGACAGCCCCAAGATCACCCCACCGATCACGGTCGTGACCCGTCTGCGAAACATCCCCGCAATGAGAATGCCGACCGTAGACCCGGTAATCGCGATCACCAACGAGGCGAAGGTAAGGCCGAAGTCGAAGCTTACCGGCGCATCGGGCTGATAGGCCAACATGGCGATGAAATGCGTGCACCAAATGGCGATGCCAGAGGTCACGGCGGTCAGAAAATACCACAACAACGCCTGACGCGGTGTCTGCTTAAGCCCGTGTCGGTAAAGATTTGCAATCACCCAGCTGCCGAATGCGCACAAAAGCGCGGCAAGCAAGACCAACGTCATATCGTGGTCAGAGTGCATGGAATGAGCCACTGTCAGCATTTTTTAAACCTCAAGATAATGAAGCCAGTGTTGCGCGAGGAATGCGTCGAAACCGTGTTCGAGTGGGTTCTTTTTGGCGGTAATTTCATATAGTAAAACCCTGATACGTGCTGAGCAGCCGGGGAAGGCCTTCCTTGGGCACATGTGACGGTTTCTGCGGCCTGCCGCTGCGCACTTACCCCACCACGTGGCCCATTCTGAACGCCCCTTCGCCCCTGTTGAGACATGCAATCGCATCGCCCCATGGGTGACAGTGACGCTACTAAATGACGCCCTTCACATCCAAGGGTTGCGTCGCCCTGCCTTAATACGCCACTAGAGCGCCAAACTTGCGCCGCATTCCAATGCTGATCTGCGCATATTCAATTTGGTTCATAGGTAACTCCGCAATGCTAACGTGTTTTCAAGGGCTAATGCTTGACCCGGTCTATTGGGCCGTGCTTGCCGTCAGCGTGATCGCTGCGGCTGTCGCCCTATGGACGCTCAAGTTTCAAGAGTTCCATGGCAAGGTTTACTACGCGCTAACCTTTGCCGGGATGATCTGGACCCTGATGATGGTCGGAGCCGAAGCCGCAACGCCCGGCTACGCCTGCCAGATGCAACAGGCGCAACTGGCGTGGCTGGGTCATGCTCTGGCTCCCGTCGCGTGGTCGTTCTTTATCTTCGAATATGTCGGCCCCTCGAACCATGCGCGTGGCCGGGCGAGCCTTTTGGCCCTGATCGCCGTGCCACTGGCGGCCTTTGTCCTCGCCGCGACGAACGGCTGGCACCACCTGATCTATACCGCCGAGACCGCGATCCAGCCCGGCAAGGATCAGATCACCTTTGAACATGGCGCGGTATATTTCCTTGTCCTTGCGGTGCTCTATTGCTTTGTGATGGCGACGCTCATCTGGCTGGGGCGCGCATTTTTGCGGGCGAAACGGGCCGCTTGGCCGCTGCTGACGATGCTGGTGGTGATCACCCTGATCCCACTGGGCGCGAACGCGGCCTATGCGCTGTTCGGCTTCACGGTCCTTGGCCTTGATCCGACGGCCTTCATGTTCACCTTGGGCATCTTCGCCTTTTCATGGCTGCTGGTGACCAACAAAACGATGGACATGCCCTCTGTCGGGCAATCGACCCTGTTTGACACGATGAGCGAACCACTCATCCTATTGGACGCGCGGCGGCACGTCATTCGCTCGAACGCCGCGGCCAAGCGCAGCGGGCTTTTGACGGATCCGTCCTTGGGGAATGATCTGATCGCGGGGATAAAGGCGCAAACGGCGCAGACCGCCTCTGCCCATATCACCTGCGATGAACGCCTCTATGAGCCGCGCATTCACCCCATCGAAAACCCGCTCTTCCCCGCCGGCCCCGCCATCGGTTGGAGCGTCACCTTCGTCGATGTCACCGACCAGATCGCAACCACCACGGCCCTTGAACAAGCACTGAAAGAGGCCGATGAAGCCAACCGCGCCAAGGATGAATTCATCTCGGTCGTGAGCCATGAGCTGCGCACGCCGCTGACCTCACTGAAGGGCGGATTGGCATTGGCGCTCAGCGGCAAACTGGGCGAGGTCAAGGGCCCGCTGCGTTCATCGCTCGACATTGCCCATCGCAATGGGGTCCGCCTGTCCCGTCTGGTTGATAATATCTTGCTGGTGCAAAAGCTTGAGGTACAGGCGCTGGCACTTGAGTGGCTGCCCGTCGACCTGCCCGCCCTGCTGCGCGAAAGCATCGAGGAAAACCGCATGTACGCGCATGAGCGCGGCATCAGACTGGATATCGGCAAGATCACGCAGCCTGCCGTGGTCTTGGGCGATGCCTTTGCGATCCGGCAGGTGGTCGACAATCTGATCTCGAACGCGGTGAAATTCTCCCATGTTGGCGACACCGTGGAGGGCAGGCTGACGGCGCACCAAGGCCGGGTCCGGATCTCTATCCGCGATCATGGGCGCGGCATCCCTGATGGGATGGAGGAGCGGGTCTTTGGCCGCTTCGGACAACTTGACGACGACGGTCAGAAATCGACCCAAGGCTCTGGCCTTGGCCTGCATATCTCTCGCCAACTGGCGCGGCAGATGGCGGGAGATCTGTTTTACGAAAGCGAGGCAGGTGTCGGATCGACCTTCCATGTCGAATTCGGCATCGGGGCCGAGGCAGAGCCCGCCCCGCAAGCGGCCCAAGGCGCGCTGCAAGGCACCGACTAAGCGCGCCCTTCGCGGTTAAAGTTCGATGCGGATGTCGTGGATCCACAGTTTCGGCGGACGTGAGAGGACAAAGACCACCACATCGGCCAGATCATCCGGTTCGGTGAAAATGTGGTTCGGCACATCCTCTCCGGCCTTGGCGAACATGCCGGTATTGGTGCCCGACTGATAAAGCCCGCCAATCCGCACGCCGGTGTTTTCCTCATCTGCCTTCAGCACCTCGGTAAAGCCGCGCACGCCGTATTTCGTGGCCGTATAAACCGACTGCCCCGCCTGCGCCACGACACCGGATTTCGACACGACATTGAGGATAATCGCCTCGTCATTGTCGCGCAGCGCGGGCAGCGTTGCCTGTGTCATCTGCATCAGACCGGTCAGATTAGTCTGCACCGTCGCCTGCAGCATCTCCGGCGCGATTGTGTCGAGCGGCCCGGCCTTGTGCCAAATCCCGGCGTTGTTGATCAGGATATCGAGCCCGCCAAAACGCGCCAGCACCTGCGCCGCGGCATGGTCGATCGCCGATGGGTCTTGCAGATCGCAGGTCAGCCCCACGGCCTCTGCTGCGCCTGCGGCTGTGCAGGCTTCGGCCACCGCCTGCAACCGCGTCTCATCGCGGCCCAGAATGGCCAGCCGCGCGCCTGTCTCTGCCAGCTTCAGGCAGATGTGCCGCCCGATTCCGTCGCTGCCGCCGGTAACCAAAATACGTTTGTCGCGCAGTTCCATGTCGTTCTCCTATGCTTGACGGTGGCTTACCGCGTGGCGGAGCCTTCGCCAAGCCCTGCCCACGCGGTCGGTCAGATCGTAATGATTTGCGCCCGGATTGCCTTGGCCACCGCATGGGTCTTGTTGGTCACCTGCAGCTTTGCGCAGGCATTATAGAGGTGGTGGTTCACCGTGCTGGCCGCCACCGTCATGATCTGCCCCGTTTCCCAAGCGGTTTTGCCCACGGCGGCCCATTTTAGCACTTCCTTCTCGCGGGTGCTTAACCGCGGCCCCGGCGGGGCGCTGGCAAGATTCGCCACGATGTCACTTTGGATCAAACAGCCCAGATAGATCGCATCGGCGATGATCCCGCGCTTGTATCTGCGCCATTCGTGAATGCGTAGGTCAGAGTTCAGCGTCAGCACCGCCTTTCCATGCAGGTGGTCCCGAATGGGGATCGAGACACCGTTTTGACGCACGCCAAACTCCATCGCCTCCCCGAAAAAATTGCGGGTGGTCCGGTCGACCTTGGGCAATTCGCTCCAATCCACGGGCAAGGTGCCCTCAAGGGATTGGTCGACCACCGGGTCGATCAAATGGTAGCTTTCCTCTTGGTAGCGCGTCAGCCAAGCGGGGTCATAGGTCGTGTGAATGACCGGATCGCTGTTGCCAGGGTTGGTCTTGTGAAACCCCAGATATGACAGGTTGTTCAACCCCATCTCCTGCGCCAAGACCTGCAGCATCTCGGTCGGCTTGATGTCTGGTCGTTGCTCTTTCAGGAGGAGGTAGCGGTCGGAAAGCGGGGTCACCATAGGGCGGCGTTCAAAAGCTCATTTGTTTAAAAACTGAGCACCTTGATAGAACGCCTCAACCCCTGAGGGAACATCGCCGCCGCGAATGATTTCCCGGGATGAGGGAAACAGGCAAAGACGTTGCATTTTTGCCCCTATGACCAAGGGCCAAGCCAAAGGACCGCCCGATCAAAGGTCGGAACATTCGCCCCCACGCTCGAGGCCGTGCAGGGCATAAAGCGGCCCCTGCCCGAAGACCTATGCGCCCCCTACAACAACAAAAACGTCCAACTCAGCGGACAAGGGCGCGGCGTCCCGAAGCAGGGGCCGGAACAGAGCCAAATGGCAGGCCCTGTCAAAAGATCGCGTCAACCTGAGCGCGCGTCTCTTATTTGGCTATCATTCTGCGCAGCCGCAAACTCCGATAACAAGATTCGTGCGCTCGATCTCCAAGCATTTGTTATAGTTTGATTAAATTTCCGGCAGTTCTTGACTGATTGAACCTGAGTGCGCCTGTAAACCTAGTAAAATTTATAGTCGCGAGTGAATCGCGAAAGCCAACCATCGCCTTCATACACCTGCAAGATTGCGCTGTTAGAAAATTTTCACTGGCAATCTGACAACTAGTTCCGTAATTCACGAATTATGGAACAAGTAATCCCCAATCGCCTCGCCACACTCGGCCATCCGCAGCGCCTCGCGCTTTTTCGGCTTCTTATGCGCCGCTACCCGGACCGGGTGCCAGCGACCGAACTGGCGCAGGCGCTTGGTCTCAAGCCCAACACCCTCTCGAGCTATATCGGCGCGCTGATGCAGGCCGGGCTGGTGACCCAAGAACGGCAAGGCACCTCGCTGCGCTATGCGATCAATCTTGCGGCCGCCCGTGACACCATCGGCTACCTCCTGAACGACTGCTGTCGCGGACGGCCAGAGATTTGCCTCCCCCTCACCTCTCCAGATGGAAACGCTCCCATGACCGACGACAAGTTCAACGTCCTGTTCATCTGCACCGGCAATTCCGCCCGGTCGATATTTGCCGAAAGCATCCTGCGCGACCTCGCGGGGGGCCGTTTCAACGTCTATTCCGCAGGCACGCGGCCACAATCCGCGTTGAACCCCTTCGCGGTAGAGGTGCTCAGGCAGAAGGGCCATGACGTGACGCAGCTTCGGTCGAAACACATATCCGAGTTCCAGACCGAAGACGCGCCCGGTTTTGATTTCGTTTTTACCGTTTGCAATCAAGCGGCTAACGAAGAATGCCCCACATGGCCCGGCCAACCGATCACCGCGCATTGGGGCCTGCCCGATCCGGTCAAGGTCGAAGGATCCGACGCCGAAAAGAGCCTCGCCTTCCAGCAGGCCTATGGCACCCTGCGCAACCGAATGTTGGGCTTTACCAGCCTACCGCTGACCTCGCTCGACCGTATTTCGCTGCAAAAAGCGCTCGATGACGCGGGCCAAACCGACAAAGAAGGATCCTCCGCATGACCACCTACGCCATCAACGGCCTTGGCCGCATCGGCAAGCTCGCCTTGAAGCCCCTGCTGGAACAGGGCGCAGAAATCGCATGGATCAACGACGCAGTGGGCGACCCAGAGATGCACGCCCATTTGCTGGAGTTCGACACGGTGCATGGGCGTTGGCAGGCAGATTTCGCCCATGATGCCGACAGCGTGACGATCAACGGCACCCGCGACCTCAGCGCGCTGCCGCTCGACGGGGTGGATGTGGTGATCGACTGCACCGGCGTTTTCAAGACCGAGGCGAAACTCGCCCCCTATTTCGAGGCGGGGGTGAAGAAAGTAGTGATCTCGGCCCCGGTAAAAGACGGCGATGCGGCGAATATCGTCTACGGCGTCAACGATGATGTATATGATCCCGCACGGCACCGGATCGTCACGGCGGCAAGCTGCACGACCAACTGCCTCGCCCCGGTGGTGAAGGTGATCCATGAGGCGATGAAGATCAAACACGGCTCCATCACCACGATCCACGATGTGACCAACACGCAAACCATCGTTGACCGCCCTGCCAAAGATCTGCGCCGCGCACGCTCGGCCCTGAACTCGCTAATTCCGACGACCACCGGCAGCGCCACGGCGATCACACTGATCTATCCCGAACTCAAAGGCCGCTTGAACGGCCACGCGGTGCGGGTGCCGTTGCTCAACGCCTCATTGACAGATTGCGTGTTTGAGGTGGAGCGTGAAACGACGGTGGAAGAGGTGAACGCCCTGTTCAAAGCCGCAGCCGAAGGGGAGTTGAAGGACATCCTCGGCTATGAGGAGCGCCCGCTCGTCTCAGCCGATTACACCAACGACACCCGCTCAAGCATCATTGACGCGCCCTCTACCATGGTGGTAAACGGCACGCAGGTGAAAATCTACGCATGGTACGACAATGAAATGGGCTATGCGCACCGTTTGGTTGACGTAGCGCTGATGGTCGGGGCAAGTCTGTGAGCCAGAGCGCGACCCGCCCCGAGGGGCTATCGGCCTATATCGCGGTCACGGCGGCCTATTGGGCCTTTATGCTGACCGATGGCGCGTTGCGCATGTTGGTGCTGTTGCACTTCCACCGGCTGGGCTTTTCGCCGGTGCAACTGGCCTATCTCTTTGTGCTTTATGAGATTGCGGGGGTTGTGACCAACCTCTGCGCGGGCTGGATCGCGGCGCGGTTTGGGCTGGCCTCGACGCTCTATGCGGGGCTGGGCTTGCAGATCGTGGCGCTGCTGGCGCTGGCGCAGCTTGATCCGTCTCGGGCGGTTGGTGCCTCGGTGGTGTTCGTCATGCTGGTTCAGGGTGCAAGCGGGGTGGCCAAGGATTTGGCCAAGATGTCGTCGAAATCCGCCGTGAAGCTGCTGGCGCCGGCTGAGGATGGCGGGCTTTTTCGCTGGGTCGCGCTGCTGACGGGCTCCAAGAACATGGTTAAGGGTCTGGGCTTTCTGCTCGGCGCGGCGTTGCTGGCCACGCTCGGCTTTGTCTGGGCGGTGCTGGGCATGGCCGCGATCCTTGCGCTGATATTGATCGCCGTGCTGACCGCCATGCCGCCCGGTCTGCCCAAAGGGCGCAAGGGGGCGAAGTTCTCGGAAGTCTTCTCCAAATCCGCCAATGTGAACTGGCTGAGCGCGGCGCGGGTGTTTCTGTTCGGCGCGCGGGATGTTTGGTTTGTGGTGGGCATCCCGATCTATTTCTACGCGGTCCTCTCGGACGGCACGGAGGAAAGCAACCGCGCGGCCTTTTTCATGATCGGCACATTCATGGCGGTCTGGGTGATCCTCTACGGCATGGTGCAGATCTACGCCCCGCGCCTGCTCCGCGCGAAATCCCGCCCGGCGGAAGACCTGATCTCAGCCGCTAAGGGATGGGCATGGTCGCTCGCCGCCGTGCCCGCAGCGCTGACGCTGGCGGCGCTGTTCAGCGACGGGCCGCAAGCATGGCTCACCGCGACGTTGGTTATTGGCCTGTTGGCCTTTGGCGCGGTCTTTGCGGTGAACTCATCCCTGCACTCCTACCTCATCCTGTCCTTCACCAAGGCCGAGCGGGTGACGATGGATGTGGGGTTCTACTACATGGCCAATGCCGCCGGGCGGCTGTTGGGCACGTTGATGTCGGGACTGAGCTATCAGATCGGCGGGCTGCCCCTGATGCTGGGGGCGGCGGCGATCATGGTGGCCCTGTCGGCGCTGCTGGTCGGGTTTTTGAAACCCGACCAAGGCTGACCGTTAGCTTGCTTTGCTGGCGCGGCCATTGCTCTCATCGGCCTGCGTATAGGCGTTCATCGCCGCGACTGCGCCTGTGTCCCAGATCAGCGTGAGCCAAGCGACAAAAGCATCACGGAAGGCTTCGGCCTGCGCCAGATCACCGTAAAGGCGGTCTTGCTCTAGCCACGCTTCGGGCCGTTCCCGCGCGGCCTGCGCCACGGCTTGCAACTCGTCCCAAATCGGATCATTCGCCACGATCTCGCTGCCATTCTCCCGCGTGCCTGCACACATCCGCGCCCAAAGCGCCTCAACCAAGGCCAAGCCAGAGACTGGGCGCCCTGCCGCCAGTTGATCCCGCAGGATCGGCAGAACAAACCCGGTGTGCCGCGCCGAGCCGTCAAAGGCGACGCGGCGGGTGGTGTCGACGATGCGCGGGTTCGAGAAACGCTGCTCGATCAGCTCAAGATAGGCCAGCGGCGTCATGCCGGGCACCGGGGCGACCGTCTGAGTGATCTCTTCAGCCTGCACGCGGTGGAACATCGCACGGATCGCCGGATGCGCCATGGTGGCGGAAATCGTCTCGATCCCCAGCACTTCACCGACGTTCGCCACAACCTGATGGCCCGCATTGAGGATACGGATCTTCATCTTTTCATAGGCATGCACATCGTCCGAGAAGGTGGCCCCCACCTGATCCCAATCCGGGCGGCCTGCGCAGAAGTCGTCTTCGATCACCCACTGGCGGAAGGCTTCATGCGTGACGGGGGCAGCGTCGTTCACGCCGAACTCTCGCGCCTGCGCGATCTCGGCAGGGCCAGTAGCCGGGGCGATGCAATCGACCATAGAGTTGGGGAAACTGGCGTTCGTCTCAATCCAATCGGCCAGCACCGGGTCGGACATCCGCGCCAGCGAAACGACCGCTTGGCGCAGGATATCGCCATTGCCCTGCAGGTTGTCACAGCTGAGCCCCGTGAACGGCCCCTGCCCCGCATCGCGGCGCAGCCGCAGGGCCGCGACGATGGCCCCAAAGGCGGTGCGTGGGGTGTCGGGGTTCGCCGCGTCATGGACGATATCCGCGTGAGCGGCGTCAAAACCCTTGCTGACGGGGTCGATGTAATAGCCGCTTTCCGTGACCGTCAGCCCGACGATGCGAATGGCCGGATCGGCCATGGCGCGGATCAACGCGCCGTTGCCCTCTTCAATCGGCAGGTAGTCGATCATGGAGCCCACAACCTCGGCCGAGGTCTGCGCGGGGTCGAGTTCGATCAGCGTCGTCAGACAGTCCTGCGCCAAGAGCTTCTCGCGCATCGCCGCATCATAGGGGCGCACCCCCGCACCAAGGATCGCCCAGTCATGCGCTTGGCCGTTCTGCATCAGACGGTGCAGATACCACGCCTGATGCGCGCGGTGGAAGTTGCCGACGCCGATATGCACAATACCGGGGGTCAGGGCGCTGCGGTCATAGGTGGGCCGCGCGATATCAAGATCGCCAAGCGTCGCGTTCGAGAGGTCTACCAAATTATCCATGATCCACATCCTTGTAGGGCCGCGCACCGGGGAGAGGGTGCGGGGGGCTCCCTGTCATTCCTGTCGCTTGCATCACTCGACCCGAAGGCCCTGCGCATCGAACCGGTGCAGCTTGTCTGCCTGCGGGGTGAGGAAAATTCGGTCGCCATGTTTGACCGACAACTCCCCATCCACACGCACGGTCATCGGGTCACAGCCCGCGACACCGTGGATGTGCAAGAAGGTGTCAGAGCCCAGATGCTCGGCCACGCCGATGGTGCCTTCCCAAGCGCCCTCGGTGGTGGAGACGTCAAAATGCTCGGGCCGGATGCCGATCGTCGGCGCGCCGCGCGCTTCGGCTTCGGCACCTTTGATCAGGTTCATCTTGGGTGAGCCGATGAATCCGGCGACGAATTCGTTGCGCGGCTTGTAGTAAAGCTCAAGCGGGGTGCCGACCTGTTCGATATAGCCCGCGCGCAGGACGACGATCTTGTCGGCCATGGTCATCGCTTCGACCTGATCGTGGGTGACGTAAATCATCGTTGTCGCCAGTCGCTTGTGCAACTCGCTGATTTCCAGACGCATCCCCACCCGCAGCGCGGCGTCGAGGTTCGACAGCGGCTCGTCGAACAGGAACGCCGAAGGCTCCCGCACAATGGCACGGCCGATGGCGACACGTTGGCGCTGACCGCCAGACAGTTGGCCCGGACGGCGATCAAGGTAGTCGGTCAGGTTCAGCGCTTTGGCAGCCGCTTCGATCCGGCGGTTCTGCTCATCCACGGGCAGCCCGGCCATTTTCATCGGAAAGGCGATGTTTTTGCGCACCGACATATGCGGGTAAAGCGCGTAGGATTGGAATACCATCGCCAGACCGCGTTTCGCGGGCGGCACATGGGTCGCATCCGTGCCGTCGATGTCGATATGGCCCGAGGTGATATCCTCCAACCCCGCGATCAGCCGTAGCAGTGTCGATTTCCCGCAGCCCGAGGGGCCGACAAAGACCGTGAACTCGCCATCTTCGATGGTCAGATCAAGGGGCGGAATGACTTCCACATCGCCGAAGCTTTTGGAAACCTGATTGAGTTTAATTTGTCCCATGTGACTGTCCCTTGCTTACTTGACTGCGCCGAAAGTCAGGCCGCTGACGAGTTGTTTCTGGCTGAACCAGCCGAGGATGAGGATTGGCGCGATGGCCATGGTGGAGGCCGCGCTGAGCTTGGCGTAGAAGAGGCCCTCGGGGCTGGAATAGCTCGCGATGAAGGCCGTGAGCGGTGCCGCCTTGGCCGCGGTGAGGTTGAGCGTCCAGAAGGCTTCGTTCCATGCGAGGATGAAGTTCAGCAGCAGCGTGGAGGCAATGCCGGGGATCGCCATGGGCGTGAGGACATAGAGCACCTCTTCACGCAGGCTTGCCCCATCCATCCGTGCCGCTTCCAAGATCTCGCCGGGGATTTCGCGGAAGTAGGTATAAAGCATCCAGACGATGATCGGCAGGTTGATAAGCATCAAGATGATGACCAATGCGATCTTGCTGTCGAGGACACCAAACTGAATGCAGAGCAGGTAGATCGGATAGAGCACACCCACCGCGGGCAGCATCTTGGTCGAGAGCATCCAGAGCAGGATGTCTTTGGTCCGCTTGCCGGGCACAAAGGCCATCGACCATGCGGCGGGCACCGCGATCAGGATGCCAAGGACGGTCGAGCCCCCGGCGATGATGATCGAGTTCCACAGGAAGCGCCCGTAGTTCGAGCGTTCCAGAACCGCCTCGTAGTTGGCCAGCGTCCAATCAAAACCGAGGAAGATCGGCGGATCGGCGATGGCCTGTGCTTCGGTCTTGAAGCTGGTGAGGATGGTCCAAAGGATGGGGAAGAAGATCAGGAAACCGATGCCCCATGCGAGGGCCGTGTTGACGATCTTGCGTTGTCTGGTGACTGCGCGTGCCATGATGTCTCCTCCTCAGGCGTCCAGGTTCTTGCCGACGATGCGCATCAGGAAGATGGCAACGATATTGGCGAGAATGATTGCATAGACACCGCCTGCCGATCCAAGGCCGATGTTCTGGCTTTCCAGCACCCGCTGGAAGATGAGATAGGTCAGTGTTTTGGTCCCAAAGGCACCGCCCGTGGTCACGAAAATCTCCGCAAAGATCGACAGCAGAAAGATCGTCTGGATCAAAATCACCACGGTGATCGCGCGTCCCAGGTGCGGCAGGGTGATATAGGCGAAACGTTTGGTAGCGGGCGCGCCGTCCATCTCGGCGGCGTCAAGCTGCTCGCGGTCGAGCGATTGGATCGCGGTCAGAAGGATCAGCGTCGCAAAGGGCAGCCACTGCCATGACACGATGATAATGATCGAGGTCAGCGAGGCTTGGCTCATCCATTGCACCGGGGTCGCCCCAAAGAATTCCCAAAGGTAGGCGAAAAGCCCGTAGTTCGGGTCCATGAACATGTTCTTCCACACCAGCGCCGAAACGGTGGGCATAACAAAGAAGGGCGCGATGACGAGGATGCGGACAAAGCCCTGCCCCCACATCGGCTGGTTCAACAGGATGGCGAGCAAGATGCCCAAGCCTACCGTGATCGCCAGCACACCGCCGACGATAATCAGCGTGGTCATCACCGAGGGCCAGAAGGCGCTCGAGGTGACGAAACGCACGTAGTTGTCAAACCCCACCCAGCCCAGATCACCGCCGCGCATCGGCAGGTATTTCTTGAAGGAAAAATAGAGCGTCATGGTCAGCGGGATGAGCATCCATCCAAGGAGCAAGACCACCGCAGGGGCCATCATCAGGCGTGCCGCTGATCGGGAATGTTGGGTAGCCATCGGGCACATCTCCTCTGCAGGCGGCGGATGCCGCGTTTAGGTGAAGGGTATCATATTTTGTGGTGGGGCGGAAAAGGGCGGCGGTGTCCGCCGCCCTTTGTGCCGGAGAAGCGGCGGCTTAGCGGTAGCCGGCGGCTTCCATTGCGTCGTTGGTCAGGTCCTGTGCCTTCTCAAGTGCCTCTTCGACGGTCTGCTGACCGGCATAGGCGGCAGAGAACTCTTGGCTCACGTCGGTCGCGATGCCTGCAAACTCTGGGATCGCGGCGAACTGAACACCGACATAAGGCGTCGGATCGACGGTGGAGTTCTCAGGATCAGCCGACAGGATCGAGTCGAGTGTCATCTGTGCGAAGGGCACTTTTTGGTACTCGGGGTTCTCATAGAGCGACTTGCGCGCGCCGGGAGGAACGTTTGCCCAACCTTCGTTCTCGGCAACCAACTCAATGTAGTCTTTCGAGGTGGCCCATTCGATGAACTCTTTCGCGGCATCTTCTTTCTGAGTGCCCGCCGGGATCGCCAGCGCCCAGGCCCAGAGCCAGTTGGAACGTTTGCCAAGGCCTGTGTCCGGTGCCAGCGCAAAACCAACCTTGTCGGCCACGGTGGAATCATCGGCATTGGTCACGAAGGACGCCGCCACTGTGGCGTCGATCCACATGCCGCATTTGCCCTGCTGGAACATCGAGAGGTTTTCGTTAAAACCGTTGGAGGCGTAGCCCGCAGGGCCGCTTTCATCCATCAGGTCTTTGTAGAAGTTGATGGTGTTGGCCCAAGCCTCGGTGTCGAACTGGGCGTTCCAGTCTTCGTCGAACCAGCGTGCGCCAAAGGAGTTGGACATCGCCGTGATCAGCGCGCCGCCCTCGCCCCAACCGGCCTTGCCGCGCAGGCAGATGCCGTTGATGTCGTTTTCACGATCGGTCATGGCGGCCGCGGCTTCGCGGATGAAGTCCCAAGTCGGGTCTTTCGGCATTTCCATGCCGGCTTTTTCAATCAGATCAGTGCGGTACATGATCATGGAGCTTTCGCCATAGAAAGGTGCCGCGTAAAGCGTGCCTTCGTGGCTCAGACCACCGGCCATGGCGGGCAGGATATCGTCCGCGTCATAGTCTTCGCTCAGGTTGTCCAGCGGCACCAGCCAGCCGTTTGCACCCCAGATCGGCGTTTCATACATGCCGATGGTCATGATGTCGAAAGAACCGCCCTTGGTCGAGATGTCGGTGGTGACGCGCTGGCGCAGCACGTTCTCTTCCAACGTGACCCACTCCACTTCGTGGCCGGTCTCTTCGGTGAATTTGTCGGTGTAGCCTTGCATCCGGATCATGTCGCCGTTGTTCACGGTGGCGATGGTGATCGTCTCAGCAAAAGCGCCGCCGCCCATGATCAGGGACAGGGCCGTCGCAGCGTGCAATGAGTTATTCGAGAACATCAATAGTTCCTCCCTCTACAGATGATGGAATGAGACTAACGGCCCACATAACGCGCAGTCAAATTAAATTTTACGCGCGATAACTATTTTCTGAGCAACTTGCGAACTCAATGACTTACGCCGAGGCGCGCATCACCAATTTGCCATCAAACAGCGTTTCTTCGCGCTCGGTCAGGCGGGTTTCGCTTTCGATAATACGGAACAGCGTGCTGGCCGCGCGATTCGCGATGGCGCCGTAATCCTGCGCTATGGTGGTCAACGGCGGGCAGGTATAGCGCGAAAACGGGTGGTCATCCTGCCCCGCGATCCGCATGGCGCAGTCCTTGCCATGGCCCACCCGCAGCCCCAACTCATAGGCCGCTGACAGCATCCCGATGGCCAAACGGTCATTCGAGCAGAGCACCGTATCGGTCTCAAACGCCCCTGCCGAAATCAGCCGCCCGCCCTCGGTCGCGCCGATCTCTTCGAAATTCCACCCTTCGCCCGGCACCTGGTGGATATGCGGGGCAAAGCCGTGCCGCTCCATCGCCTCAAGATAGGCTTGGCGGCGCTTGTTGGCGTTCGGGTTGCTGGGTGTCCTCATCTCGAAAAAGCAGGGCGGCTCTCCGCTGCGGCACAGATATTCGACAATCAACTCTACACTTTGAAAATTGTCGGTACCCACGAAAGCCTCACAGACCCCTTCGACATTGGCGTCAAAGGTCACGACGGGCACATCCCGGCAAAAGCGCGCGATCGCCTCCCGGTCCGAGGCTTTGCCGAAGGGCGCCAAAAGCACGCCCGCAGGTTTCAGCGCCCGAAGCGAGTCGAGATTGGCCCGCTCTTGCGCCGGGTTGCCGTGCGAGCTGAGCAAGATCGGACTATACCCCGCCGCCAGACAGGCCAGTTCCACCTCGCGGCCAATCTCGGAAAAGAACGGGTCGGAGAGGTTGGGCACGACAACGCCGATGTTGCGGGTTTTGCGGCGGTTTTGGTTCACCGCATAGACATTGGGACGATAGTCATGCTGGCTCAGCGCCGCTTCAATCTTCTCGCGGGTCGAGCGCCGCACGCTGTCGGGATCGTTAAAGTATTTCGACAGCGTGGGCCGGGAAATGCCACTTACAGCGGCAAACTCCTCCATATTGCGGATTTTTTGCTGCCCCATCTTAACCCTCCCTTGACGTAACGCTGCGCGCGTAAACTAAAGTCAATATAGAGATAAGTTCGGCCAGCCAGCAAGGGTCTGTTGACGGCAGGCTTTCCATGGCCGTCGCCAAAGCCAAACTGCCACCAGTCTTTAGGGGATTAGCCCGCCTTTCCCGATTGCGCTGCTGCACGTGCCAGCGCTTCGATCCCTACCCAATCCTGCGCGTCGATCAGCTTTTTCGGGGCCACCCAACTGCCGCCCGCGCAAAGCACATTGGGCAAGCTCAGGTAGCTTTCCACATTATCGGGGCTGACGCCGCCTGTCGGGCAGAAGGTGATCTGCGGCAGCGGTGCGCCGATGGCTTTGAGTGCGGGGGCCCCACCAGAGGCTTCGGCGGGGAAGAATTTCAGCATGTCATAGCCACGTTCCAACAGCCGCATCGCCTCGGTCGCCGTGGCGGCACCGGCCAGCAGTGGCAGTTCTTCTTCTTCGCAAGCGGCGATCAGTGCGTCGGTGGCACCGGGCGAGACGCCAAAAGTCGCCCCCGCCCGTTTCGCCGCGCGCACGTCTTCGGGGGTGATCAACGTGCCCGCCCCCACATGCCCGCCCGTGACTTCGGCCATGGCCGCAATCGCGTCGAGTGCGGCAGGCGTGCGCAGGGTCACTTCCAACGCGGGCAGCCCCCCGGCGACCAGCGCCTCAGCCAATGGCCGGGCCTGTGCGACGTTTTCGATCACCAGAACAGGCACGATTGGGGCGAGCGCGCAGATGTCGCGGGTGCGACGGCTGGCGTCTTTTGCAGTAAGGGTCATGGATCAGCCTCCAAAAATGGTTGCGCCGGTGGTAGCAGAACCGACTGTGTCGCGGAACATAGCGAACAACTCGCGCCCCGTCCCGGCATGGTAAGCAGAAAGATCAGCGGTGACGTTGGGACGGGCATCGAACCCTTCGGCCAGCACGTCAAGCGTCCCTGCAACTGCGTCAACCCGCAGCATATCGCCATCCTGCACCCGCGCAATGGGGCCGCCATCGACCGCTTCGGGGCTGACGTGGATCGCTGCGGGCACCTTGCCCGATGCCCCCGACATGCGCCCATCAGTAACCAAAGCCACTTTCTGCCCGCGCCCTTGAAGGATCGACAGAAGCGGCGTCAGGCTGTGCAACTCAGGCATGCCATTGGCCTTTGGCCCTTGGAAACGGACGACAACGATCACATCGTCGGTCAACTCGCCCGCTTTAAACGCTGCCTTCACCTCATTCTGATCCGCAAAGACCCGCGCGGGGGCTTCGATGATGTGGTGTTCGGGCGCGACGGCAGAGACTTTCATGCAAGCGGTGCCGAGCGATCCGGCCATGCGGCGCAGCCCGCCGGTGGGTTGAAAGGGATCGCTGGCGGGGCGAAGGATCTTCTCGTTCAGGCTTTCGCCCGCGCCCTTTTCCCAAACCAAACCATCGGCCTTGAGCTTCGGCTCGGAGGTGTAATGCTCCAACCCCTGCCCGGCGACGGTATGGGTGTCGGGGTGCAGATGACCGGACTTCAGCAATTCACCGATCATATAGCCAAGGCCGCCCGCCGCATGGAAATGGTTAACATCGGCCAGACCATTGGGATAGACCCGCGCCAGCAGCGGCGTGATGTCGGAGATGTCCGAAAAATCCTCCCAATCCAGAATGATCCCCCCGGCCCGCGCCATGGCGATAAGGTGGATCAGCAGATTGGTCGACCCGCCCGTGGCATTGAGCCCGACGATCCCATTCACGAACGCTTTTTCATCAAGGATCGAAGCCACGGGCGTGTAGTCATTGCCCAGAGCGCTCAGCGCCAGTGCCCGTTTCGCCCCCTCTTGGGTCAGCGCATCACGCAGCATTCCGTTCGGCGGCACGAAACTCGCCCCCGGCAGGTGCAGCCCCATGAACTCCATCAGCATCTGATTGGTGTTGGCGGTGCCGTAAAAGGTGCAGGTTCCCGGCCCGTGATAGGCGGCCATTTCGGCAGCCATCAGGGCATCGCGCCCGACCTCGCCTGCGGCGAACTGCTGGCGCACCTTGGCTTTTTCGTCATTCGACAGCCCGCTCTCCATCGGTCCGGCGGGCAAGAAGACGGCTGGCAGATGCCCGAACGCCTGCGCCGCGATGACCAACCCCGGCACGATCTTGTCGCAGACCCCAAGGAAGACAGCCGCGTCGAATGTGTTGTGGCTGAGTGCCACCGACGCCGCCAAGGCAATCACATCGCGCGAGAAAAGCGAAAGCTCCATCCCCGCCTCGCCTTGGGTCACCCCGTCGCACATGGCAGGCACCCCGCCCGCCACCTGCGCGGTGCCGCCCGCCGCACGTACCGCGTCGCGGATCAGTTCGGGGTAACGCTCAAACGGCTGATGCGCCGAGAGCATGTCGTTATAGGTCGTCACGATCCCGAGGTTGCCTGCGCTGGTGGTCGCCAGCCGGTCCTTGTCTGCGCCAGAGGCGGCATAGGCATGGGCTTGCCCACTACAGGACAGATGCGCGCGGGCCGGCCCCTTGGCGCGGGCGGCTTCCATTCGGTCGAGGTAGGGGCGGCGGGTTGCCTCACTGCGGGCGATGATACGGTCGGTTACACGGTCAATCGTAGAATGGAGGGTCATTGGTCGTCCTTTCGTGTGATCTCGCGCCAGCGGCGGCCGTCGCGGTGCATCAGCATCAGCGCCTCTTCGGGGCCTGAGCTGCCGGGGTCATAGGGGTACGGGGGTTGCCGGGTCTCTTCCCAGCCGTGAATGATCGGATCGGCCCAAGCCCAGGCGGCTTCGACCTCGTCCCCGCGCATGAACAGGGTCTGATCGCCACGGATCACATCCATGATCAGCCGTTCATAGGCGTCTTGCGGAGTGGCCTGTTCGCCCAAGGCGTCGGCAAAGGTCATATCCAGCGACACTTCGGCCAGACGCATGCCGCCGGGGCCGGGGTCTTTGATCGTGTTGCGCAGGGTGATGCCCTCGTCCGGCTGCAGGCGGATGATCAGGGCGTTGCCCTTATGCCCCTCCATCGCGGGGAAGATCATATGCGGCGGGTCGCGGAAGATCACCGCGATCTCGGAGCTACGCCCGCGCAGCTTTTTGCCCGTGCGCAGATAGAAGGGCGTGCCCGCCCACCGCCAATTGGCAATTTTGACCTTCATGGCGACGAAGCTTTCGGTCCGGCTGTCGGGGTCGCCCGCATGATCGCGATAGCTGCCCTCGCCCTGCGCGGCGCGGTATTGGCCGCGGGCGATATCCTTCTGCGCCACGGGCTCCAACGCCTCGATCACCTTCACCTTCTCATCGCGCACGGCATTGGGGTCAAAACGCGAGGGCGGCTCCATTGCCGTCAGGCACAAAAGCTGCATCAGGTGGTTCTGCACCATGTCGCGCATGGCACCGGATTTATCGTAATACTCCCCCCGCCCTTCGACGCCGAGGCTCTCGGAAACCGTAATCTGCACATGGTCGATATGGGTGGAATTCCACAGAGGCTCCCACAGGGCATTGGCGAAACGCAGCGCCATGAGGTTCTGCACCGTCTCTTTGCCGAGGTAATGGTCGATGCGGTAAATCTGGCTCTCATCGAAATTGGCCCGCAGGTCGGCGTTCAGCGCCTGCGCGGTTTCCAGATCATGGCCAAAGGGCTTTTCAACGACGATCCGGCTGTCGCGGGTGGCGATGCCGTGATCATGCAGCTTGCCGCCGATCGTGCCGAATAGCGACGGCGAGACCGAGAGATAGAAGGCCCGCACAACATCGTCGCGCATCAGGTCTTTGAGATCCGCCCAGCCCGCATCGCCCGAGGCATCCACACGCATGTAGTGCACCATGGCAAGGAACCGCTCCAAAGCGGCGCTCTCTTGCGCCAACTTCGGGGCAAACTCCAAAAGGCTGTCGCGGATCATCTTGCGGAAACCGTCGGCATCAAGCTCGGAGCGGGCCGCACCGACGATCCGTGCGCCTTCGGGCATCTGGCCGACGGTGAAACGGTGGAATAGACCGGGCAGGATCTTGCGCCGGGCAAGGTCGCCGGTCGCGCCGAAAATGACGAGGTCGAAAGGGTCAACCGGAATTACGCGCGATACCATGGGGTCAGCCCTCCTGCCTGCGTTGATGCGCGGCGGCACCATGTTTTCGATTGCTCAAAGCCATCGCCATCCCTCCTACGCCCTCCTCAGGGCGGCCACTGGTAGCGCTAACATATCTGAGCGAAAAAGATAGGCGGTTCTTCAACATTTCATATTTCCTCTACCCAAGGCGCGTTCGCCCCGGCGCGCGAGACGGTCACGGCGGCGACGCGCGCGCCATAGGCCAGCGCCTCGGTCAACACCTCGGGCGAAAGGGTGGCGAGCGCGGATTTATGGAGCTGACCCAGCTCAGACATCTTTGCCAAAACGCCTGCGTTGAAGGTATCGCCCGCCCCCACCGTATCGACGATTTCGGCTTTCACGGCAGGCACTTGCACCTCTTCACCATTGGCCAGATAGCCCGTTGCCCCCTCGCCCCCACGGGTCAGGATGACAACCGACGGCCCCTTGGCCAACAACTCGGTCACCTTATCGCGCAGCGACAGGGGCGCGGGGTTGATCCAGTTCAGATCCTCATCCGATACCTTCACGATGTCCGACAGCGCCAGCATCCGGTCGAGCCTTTGACGATAACGCTCGATATCCTTGATGAAACCGGGGCGGATGTTGGGGTCGATCATCACCGCACGGCCTTCGGCGTTGCGCGCCAGCAGGTCTGCATAGGCATCCGCGCCCGGCTCGCAGGCCAAGCTGATCCCGCCGAAATACAGCGCCGAGACCTCAGCCGAGAGCGCGGGCATATCCCCCGGCGTGATCATGCGCCCGGCCGAATTTTCGTCATAGAAATCATAGGTTGCATGGCCACCGACCAGCCGAACAAAGGCCAGCGTCGTCGGACGGTCGGACACCACCAGATGCGAAACATCCACATGGCTGGCCTTTAGCCCATCGACCAACTGCCGCCCGAACATGTCAGACGACAGGCCCGACAGCATCCCCACCTGCGCCCCGAGCCGCCCCAAGGCGATGGCCGTGTTAAAGACCGCCCCGCCCGCATGGGGCACAAAGCCGTCGGGGCCTGCGGTGGTTGGGGTTGGGATCATATCGATCAGGGCTTCTCCGCAGCAAAGGATCATCTGTCAGCCTTTCAAAAATGCGTCGCGGTCGACGAGGAAACGGTCCGAAAGCGGCAGGCTTGCCGCGCCAAGCGCGCGGGCGTCGCTGCCGACGGTCCCTTCGCGCAGGTCAGGAAGGGTAACGCCCGGCAGGGGCTGGGCGGCAAGATAGCGGCGGGTGCGTGCCACCACATCCGCGCGAATTGTCTCAGGAAATGATCCATCGATCATCACCGTGTCAAAATCAATCAAGCATGTTGCGGCACGAATCGCCTGCGCCAGCGCCTCGGCGGTGCTGTCGAGCCATGGGTCCAGAATGTCGGCGGGAAGTTCCCAAGCTGCCAGATCACTCCATGGGGCGCGGCGGGTCTCTCCGGCCTCCTGCAACGCCGCCTCCAAGACCGCCAAAGATGCCACATCGACCAATTGCCCAGCCGCGCCCCGCGTCAACGGCATGGAGCCGAGCGCCCCCGCATTGCCGCTTTTGCCGGTGTAGAGCTTGCTATCCAGCACCAGCCCACCACCCACGAAATAGCCGATGTAGAAATACAGAAAATCGCGCGGCTTGTCCTGCGCGCCAAAGACCAGTTCCGCCCCACAAGCGGCGGAAGTGTCATTGCAAATGGAGATCGGCAGATCAACTACCTCCGCCAAAGCGGCTTCGATATCAAAGTCCTGCCACGCGCTCAGATCGCCGCCCGCAACCTCCCATTCCCACATGCCAAATGGCAGGGCGACGCCCAGTCCCGCCACCCGCGCCTGCTGGTCGGCGGTCAAAGAGGCGAGCGTATCTTGCAAAGCGCGCCGCGCGAATTCCATTACCGCAGCGGGGGTGGGATGGGCATAGACCTCGCTGCTGCGGCGCGTCACTTGGCCTTCGAAGTCGGTCAGGATCAACGCGACACTGCGCCGGCCAACCTTTAGCCCCAGAAAGAAGGCCCCCTCCGCGTTTAGGCTGATCGGCACCGAAGGCTGCCCCACCCGCCCCCGCACCCGCGCGCCTTTTTTCAGCAATCCATCCGCTTCGAGGGCGCGCATAATGACGGATACAGTCTGCGCCGACAGGCCGGTGAGCCGGGCAATCTCAGCCTTGGACGTAGGGCCGCTGCGCCGGATAAGCGACAGGACGAGCCGTTCGTTATAGGCCCGCATCCCGCTCTGGTTCGAGCCGCGCGCGGTCCGGTCGGCGAATGTCTGTAGCTGCTGCAAACTGGCCTCCCCTCCGGTTCATGCGGCGTCTCGAAGGACAAATCCCAAATGGGAGGGGGTGAGTCAACGATTAAATCAATCTAATTTACTTATTGGCAAGGAAGAGCCGCCTGCCCCTGTGGCAAACGGCCCATTTTCGCGCTTAACCGGCCACCGTGATGCCGATCTTTCCCATGTGAGATTTCTCAAGAAAGGCTTCCTGCGCCTTTTTAAGGTCTTGCAGCGCATAGCTTTCCGCGACGACAGGCCGGATTTCTCCGCGTTCGATATACCCCACAAGGTCGGCAAAAACGCTCGGTTCCTGCCGCGTGCTCCCCATGAGGGTCAGATCTTTGAGGTAGAGCGTGCGCAGGTCCAACTCGACGATCGGCCCGGCAATCGCGCCCGAGGTCACATAGCGCCCGCACGTCACCAGCGCATCAAGCAGCTTGGGCCAACGCGCCCCGCCAACAAGGTCGAGCACCACATCAAAGGCATCCTCCGGCAGCGCCGCATCCCGGTCGAGCGTCTCATCCGCGCCGAGCGCCTTCAGCGCCTCCATCTTGCCGGGGCTGGTCACCGCCGTCACATGCGCCCCGCGCCGTTTGGCCAGTTGCACCGCAGCCGAGCCGACGCCGCCAGAGGCGCCGGTGATCAACACACGCTCCGCCCCCAATGCCGCGCGCTGGATCATCCCTTCGGCAGTCGAAAAGGCGCATGGAAAAGAAGCGAGCTCAACGTCCGTGAGTGCGCTGTCGATCCGTAGCGCATTGCTGGCCTCGGCGGTGGCGTATTCGGCAAAACCGCCATCCCGTTCCGATCCGAAGGTGACCAGGTCATCCGGCCCCGCCCCCGCAGGGCTGTACATGGGCCGGATCAGAATCCGCTCACCAATCCGCCCCTCATCGATCCCCTCGCCCACGGCCACGATCTCTCCGCAGCAATCGGCGCCTTGGATGCGCGGAAAGCTCAAGGCGCCGGACCAGCCGCCATCGGCGTCCGAGGCGCCGTCGTAGCCCTCGCTCGCCGCCGACCCGGTGTCGCCTCGCACCGCTTTGGAATACCAGCCCGTGCGCGTGTTCACATCCGTGTTGTTCACCGCCGCCGCGCCGACGCGGACCAAAACCTCTCCGCCTGCGGGCTTTGGCACCGCAACGTCTTCGCGCCACTCCAGTTTGTCCAAACCGCCGTGGCCGGTCAGCAGCATGGCTTTCATCGTCTCTGGTAGGGTCATCGCTTCGGCTCCTTCGGGTGTAGAATGATTACTCTACTTGCGTAGGTAGAGGGAGCCCTCTACATCGTCAAGCATGACAGATACCCAAAGCAAAATCGCCGCCGGGCTTGAGCGTGCCTTTGCCGCCCGCGGCTTCGCCGAACCCAGCGTCGAAGACCTGCGCGATGCGGCGGGGGTAAGCCTGCGCACGCTTTATAAATACACCCCTTCCCGCGCCGAAATGGTGCTGGCGGCATTGGAAAATCGCCAACAGCGGTACCTCGCGCTGGTCTTCGACGATCTACCGCAGACACCCGCCGACGCGCTGGAGGCGATCTTGGCGCGTGTCGGGAAGTGGATGGAAACGGAAACCTCTCACGGCTGCCTGTTCCATGCCGCCGTCGCCGCCGACCCCGGCAGCGACAGCCTGCGCGCCCTGCTAACGCGGCACAAGGCCGAGGTCGCGGCCAAGGCCGCCGCGGCCACCAATCTGGCGAGGGCCGAGACCGCTTTATTGCTCATCATCGAAGGGCTCACGCAGACCTGGCCGCTTCGGGGGGCGGAGGCCGTGACCGCCGCGCAGCGTTTGGCGCGCGCGATGGCCGAAGATATGCTAAGGACGCTCGCATGATGCAGAGCCACCGCTGGGGCGTGATTGCCATCCTTTTCGCCGCCGTAGTCTGGGGCACCACCGGCACCGCCGCCACCTTTGCCCCCGACGTGAGCGCCGCTGCCATTGGTGCTGCGGCCATGGGTCTGGGCGGGATCGCGCAGGCCCTTTGGGCCGGGCGGGGCATCCTGAACCGGCGTGCGCGGCTCTGGCAGCAGCGCCGCCTGCTGGTCATCGGGGCACTGGCGGTCGCGGTCTATCCGCTGGCCTTCTACGGCGCGATGCGGCTGGCGGGGGTGACGGTGGGCACGGTCATCACAATCGGCTCTGCGCCGCTGATTTCGGCGCTGATCGAATACGTGCTGGATGGCCGACGCCTCACCCTGCGCTGGTCTCTCGGCGCGGCGGTGGGGCTGATCGGCATGGGGCTGATCTGTTTGGCCGAAAACGCCGCCCATGGGGAGACGCTGCGCGCGCCATCGGTTCCCTTGGGCGTCTTGCTGGGCCTGATCGGGGGCTTCACCTACGCGCTTTATTCGTGGAGCGCGCGCAAGATGATGCTGCAAGGCACCGGCTCTACCGTGGCCATGGGAGCGACCTTCGGGCTGGGTGGGCTGCTGCTGATGCCGGTGCTGCTGGTCTCGGGCGGGGCGTTTCTGGCATCATGGAGCAACGCTGCCGTGGGGCTTTATATGGCCGCCGTGCCTATGTTTCTGGGCTATGTCGCCTTTGGCTACGGCCTTGCCCGGGTGGAGGCGAGCACGGCGACTGTGATCACCCTTTTCGAACCGGTCGTCGCAGCGGTGCTTGCTGTTTTAATCGTGGGCGAACGCCTGCCTCCTCTTGGCTGGATTGGTGTGGCGCTGGTGATCGGCTGTCTTGCCATCATCACCCTGCCCTTGCCGTCACGGCTGCGTCGCGCCGCGCCCGCACCGCCGCCGGGTGTCGTTTGAAAGGATGCCTACAACTGGTCCGGCGGGGTTTCCCCTCGGAAAAAGTGATCGAGATTATCAAGCGCCTTGGACCCCATCGCATCGCGGGTCGCCACGGTGGCACTGCCTACATGCGGCATCATCATCACGTTGTCATGCGCGGCAAAGGCCGGGTTGCCGCCCGGCTCGGTCACGAAACAATCCAGCCCCGCCGCGCCAACGTGGCCCGAGGTGAGCGCGTCGAGCAGCGCCGCCTCATCCACCAGATTGCCGCGCGCGGTGTTGACGATCACGCAGCCCTTGGGCAGACGCGCCAGCCGCGCTGCGTTCAAAAGACCCACGGTTTCGGGTGTGGCCGGGCAGTGCAGCGTTAGGAAGTCCGACACTGCCAGCAGGTCATCCAACTCGGCGTGATAGGTCGCGCCCGCCTCCTCCTCCGGGTTCAGAGGGCGGCGGTTGTGGTAATGAATCTCCATATCCAGCCCGCGCGCCTTGCGGGCAAAGGCGCGGCCCACGCCGCCCATACCGATGATCCCGAGCCGCGCACCGGAGAGCTGTTTGCCGACCAGCATCGCGGGCGACCACGACTGCCACTGCCCGCTGCGCACAAGCTGGTCCCCCGCCACCGCATGCCGCGCAGCCCCCAGCATCAGCATCAGCGCCAGTTCCGCCGTGGCATCCGATAGAACGCCGGGCGTGTTCGTCACGACAATTCCCCGCGCCTTGAGGCTGGGCAGGTCGCAGTGATCCACCCCGACGGAGTGGTTGGCGATGATCTTGAGCCGGGGGTCAAGCTGGGCCACCACATCTGCGCTGAAATGCTCGGAGTGACAGGGGATCATGCCATCGACCCGCGCGCTCATCGCGATGATGTTTTCGGCACTGCCGGGTTCGTCGGCGGGATCCCAGATCACCTCATAATCACGGCACGCCCGTTCAAGCGTGGCGTCCGAAAGCTGTCGGGTGATCCAGATGACGGGTTTGGCCATGGATCAGTCCCGATCCTTCCGACTGGAGGTGAAGAAATCATAGGCCACGAAGGCCAGCGTCACCGCGACGATTATGATCAGATCAATGCTGGGCACCTCAACAGCAAGGATCAGCAAAAAGACCGCAATCGCGGCAAATGCGAAAAGAGCAAGTAAACGGTTCATGTTTCAATCCTCATTGGGTTGCGCCATCGGCCCAGTCGAAAAGCCATTGTGCGCTGCGCATCAGGCGCCCGTCTTGACCGTGACCGCCGACCAGTTGCACGCCCATCGGCAGCCCGTCTTCCGATGTCATCAAAGGCACGTTCACACAGGGGCTGCCGCAGAGCGTCCATAGACCGTTGAAAATCGGATCGCCGGTTGTCTCCAGCCCGCGCGGTGCGGGGCCGGTGGCCGATGGACACAAAAGCACGTCACAGCGGGTCAGCAATTCTTCCAGCGCGGCGGTCAGCACCTTGGGCAGATCGCGGGCCGATTGATAATCGCGGGCCAGTACCTTGTTACCCGCCTCCATCGCCTCGCGCGTCGCGGCTGACAGCAGGTCGGTCCCATCTCGCAAATAGGGGTAATAGTGATAGGCCATTTCGGCAAAGTTGATGCGTTTGCGCGCCTCTGCCGCCCCGTTGAAGACCGCCGGAAGCGGCAGCTCAAACGCCTGATCGCCGAGCGCTGCGACCAATTCTTCGAAAGCCGCGTGAAGCTGCGGATCGGCATCCTCCCACCCCGGCGGGCGAACGAAACCAAAGACCGGCGGGATCGGCGGCGCGGTGGTGGTCTGCGCCAGAAGCGCGGGCGTGGGGGCAAGGATGGTGACGCTGTCTTCGGGATCATGACCGAATAGCACCTCGGCCAGCAGCGCCGCACCGGCGGGATCGCTGGCAAAGACGCCGATGGTGTCGAGCGAGGGTGACTGCGTCAGCACCCCCCGGCGCGGGATCGCGCCGAAGGTCGGTTTGAACCCGGTGACCCCACAATAGGACGCAGGCCGGATCACCGAGCCGCCCGTCTGCGTGCCGATGGCCAGCGGCACCATGCCATCCGCCACAGCCGCCGCCGAACCTTGGGACGAGCCGCCGGGGCTATGTGTCGGGTTATGCGGATTGGTGGTCTTGCCCGGATGCATGAAGGCAAGCTCGGTCGTGACCGTCTTGCCCATGATGATCGCGCCCTCGGCCTTGAGCCGCTCCACAATGAAAGCATCGCGCAGCGGCACGCGCCCCTTGTCTTGGGCCGCGCCGTTCTCAGTCGGGATGCTGCGGGTGTCGATCACGTCTTTCAGCCCCACTGGCAGCCCGTGCAACCGCCCAAGCGGTCGGCCCGCCCGACGATAACTGTCGAGCGTCCGGGCCTGCGCGCGGGCGAACTCGGGATCGAACCACGCCCAAGCGCCCACGACTTCCTCGCGCGCTTCGATCCGCGCGATGTAGCTTTCGACCAGCGCCAGCGCGTCCAGCGCGCCGCTCGCCAAGCGGTCCCGCAGTTCGGTCACGCCAAGTGCTGCCGCTGCGGTCATCCTTGGCTCAGCGCCCATAGAACACCTCCGGCAGGTAGAAGACGATCTGCGGGAAGACATACATCAGCACCATCGACAGGATCACGCAGAAGAGGAACGGCATCACGCCCGCGAAAATCTGCGTCAGACGCAACTCGGGCGGGGCGATCCCCTTGAGGTAATAGGCCGACATGGCCATCGGTGGTGTTAAGAAACTGGTCTGTAGGTTCAGCGCCACGAGGATGCCAAAGAACAGCGGATCAATCTCGAACACCGCCAAGAGCGGCAAGAAGATCGGCACGAAGATAATAATGATCTCGGACCATTCCAGCGGCCAGCCGAGCAGGAAGATGATCAGCTGCGCGAGGATCAGGAACATGATTGGCGAGAGGTTCAGCGATTGGACGAACTCCGAAATTACATGCTCGCCGCCGAGGTAGGAAAACACCGCCGAGAAGGTGTAGGAACCGACGAAAAGCCAGCAGACCATCGCCGTGGTGCGCACCGTGAGGTAGACACTCTCGCGCATCCGCTGCCATGTCATTGCCCGGTAGATGAAGGCGAGGAAGATGCCCCCAAGCGCCCCGATCGACGCCGCCTCGGTCGGCGTAGCCAAACCAAAGAGGATCGACCCCAGCACCGCGAAGATCAAAAACGCGAGTGGCAGGAAGGACGTGGCGATCATCAACAAGAGCTTGCCCATCGGCATGTCCGGCACTTCATCCGCTGTGGGACGTGGGGCCGAAGACGGCTGCAGCAGCGACCGCCCGATGATGTAGACCAGATAGAGCCCGACCAGCGTCAGCCCCGGCAGCAGCGCCGCCGCGTAAAGCCGCACGATAGAGACGTTCGTCGCCGCCGCATAGACGATAAGCATGATCGAGGGCGGGATCAGAATGCCCAACGTGCCACCCGCACAGATGATGCCCGCCGCGAAAGACGGATCATAGCGCGCCTTGAGCATCGCAGGCAGCGCCAGCAGGCCCATCAGCGTCACCACAGCACCAACGATCCCAGTGGCCGTGGCAAAAAGCGCGCAGGTGATCAGCGCCGCGACCCCCATGGAACCGGGGATGTTCTTCGACGCGATGTTGAGCGTGGTGAACAGCCGGTCGACGATATTCGACCGCTCCACGATATAGCCCATGAACAGGAACAGCGGCACCGCGGTCAGCACTTCGTTCGACATCACCGTGAAGGTTTGGTTCACGAAGAGATCGAATATTCGGTTGTTGAAAAACCCCTCGAACCAGGTCGACCATTGCTCCCACTGGCCGGCCCCCTCATCCAGCCGGTCAAAGCCACGCCACATCCGGCGCGCGTCAAAATAGGCGTAGTAGCCAAAGCCGATGCCCATCGCCATCAGCGTGAAAGCAATCGGAAAGCCCAGGAAAACAAAGACGATGAAGAGTCCGAGCATCATCAGGGCAATTTGCGGATCGGTCATGTGATATGGTCTTTCTCGGCCTTGTTGGCTTCGCGCATCATGAGGTCTTCGGTCTCAAAGACATCTTCCTCTGCTTCGAGCCAGTAATTTGAGCGGATTGCGATAAGGCAGCGGCAAACCTGTGCAATGCCTTGGATAAACAGCAGTATTCCGGCCGCTACGATGACCGCCTTGAATTGGTAGATCGGCACGCCCGCCGGGCTGTTGACCGAAACTTCGCCATATGACCAAGACCGGGCGGCGTATTTCCACCCCGCGAGGATCAGCGCCGTGACCCCGGGAAAAAAGAAGATGATGTAGAGCACGAGGTCGATCATGCCTTGGGTGCGCGGCTGGAACAGCCGGTACAGGAAATCCCCTCGCACATGCCCCCCACGCGATAGGGTATAGGCCCCGCCCATCATAAAGAGCGTGCCATACATGATGAAGGACACGTCCAGCGCCCAAGCGGTGGGATTGTTCAGCACATAGCGCACAAAAACTTCGTAGCCCGTGCCGATAGACATCAGCAAAATGAGCCAAGCGAAAGCCTTGCCGAACCATGCGGAAAGGTTATCGGCGAACCGAATGAAAGATATCATGATGTCCCCAATGTCACGTAGAGCCCCCGGCGCATGGTGGCGCCGGGGGCCTCATTACTTGCGGGTATGCGTGATCACATTTTGATCTTGCCGGGGAAGTAATGCTCATAAGCAAGACCGTAATCCGGCGAGTTCATCAACTCGTAATAGGCCACGCGGTCGACCCATTCGCGCTGGCTGTCGAGGGTCTTTTTCATGAAGGGATCGGATTCCAACTCGGGGATCAGTTCATCCCATGCCTTAAGCTGCGCATCCAAGATATCTTTGGAGGTGCGCCGCACGGTCACGCCAGCCTCGTTCTGCAAGAACTGAAGGTCCGCCGAATAGCGGTCCATCGCCTTGGCCGTGTTCGCGGTCGAGACCGCCTCGACGGCGTATTTCAGGATCGCCTGAAGATCAGGGTCTAGGTCTTCGAGGAACATCTTGGAGAACAGGAACTCAAAGCTCTCAGACGCTTGGTGATAGGACGACAGGTAGTAATTCTTGGCCACGTCCTGTGCGCCGAAGTCCTTGTCCGACGAGGGGTTGTTGAACTCAAAGGCGTCGATCACGCCGCGCTCCATCGCGGGTACGATTTCACCGCCCGGCAACTGTGCGACCGACATGCCCAGCTTGGCCATCAGATCGGCGGCCAGACCCACGGTGCGGTATTTGAAGCCTTGCAGGTCATCGACCGTATTGACCTCTTCTTTGAACCAACCAAAGGGCTGCGCGAACATCGGGAAGCCCATATAGCCCACAACGTCGAGGCCCATGATATCTTGCGTCAGTTCGTTATAAAGCTCCTGACCGCCGCCTTGGTAGAACCACGACAGCATGGTTGTGGCAGAGCCGCCAAAGACCGGCCCCGTGCCAAAGAGCGATGCAGCTTTGTTTTTGCCGTACCAATAGACGGGCACCGAATGCGCCGCATCAATCAAACCGTCGTTCACGGCATCAAGCACCTGAAACGCCGCCACGACCGCGCCCGCAGGCAGCACGTCGACCTTGAGACGCCCTCCCGACATCTCCTCCACCCGTGTCGCGTAATCGCGGGCAAAGTCTTGCCAGATGTTGGCGTCGTTCCACGACGTTTGCATCTTGATGACGATCGGCGCTTGGGCCAACACCGCCGGTGCGGCCAGCATGCTCCCGGTAGCCGCCCCCCCAGCAAGTGCGGACTTCGTCAGGAACGAACGTCGATTGAACTTTTTAGTCTCAGTCATATTTCCTCCTCCCAGAGTGGCCGCCCCTTTGCTTACTTGAAATACGCTATTGGTCGGGCGACCCGAGATCAGAGACTAACCGAATGATCTCATTTGGCAAGAATTGTCCACTGACGACTCATCAACTGCAACTTTATTGTGCAACTGACACACGAAACGACACTCTGCGCCGGGTCCGAGTGTGCCTGATTTCGCAGGGTTTGGCTGGGCTATTACATGCCCCGCCCCACCTCACACGGCCCAGTGAAAACCTGTCTCTTCCTCGGACCGCTGCCAGAGTTTGACCATCGTGGCTTTGTCGTAGGCATAGGGCTCCAGCGATCCGCGCCCGACCGGGCCGACCATCTCCATCCGGCCTGTGGGCCCGTAAAGCGCGCGCTGCGCCAGCCCGTCTTCGGTGGCGCACATGACCTCTGGATAGGCGCCGCGCTCCGCCGTTTGAACGATCGGCAGTTTCGACATGAGCCACCACGTGAACCGTGTCATCAGGCCACCGCTGGTGCTGATCAAAGAGGTGGCCGAGGCACCGGGGTGGCAGACATAGACCTCAACGTTCTTTCCCGCCTGCGTGACGCGGTCCTGCAATTCATAGGCAAACATCATCTGCGCCAGCTTGCTCTGACTATAGGCGGGGTTGGCGCGGTAGTTCTTGTCCCAGTTCATGTCGTCGAACTGGATGGTGCGCAGGCCCATCTTGTAGCCAAGGCTCGCAACCACCACGATCCGGCCCGCGGTCTCTTCGATCCGGTCGAACAACAACCCGCAGAGCAGGAAGTGGCCATAGTGATTGGTGCCCAACTGGCTTTCATGTCCCGCCTTGGTCAACTGGCGGCTTGGCACCTGCGCAATGGCGGCGTTGCAGATCAGCGCGTCGATCCGGGGAACATCGCTCAGAACCTCTGCCGCAGCGCTGCGCACCGTGTCCAGATCGGCCAAATCCATCCGAACAAAGCTGACCTGCGCCGCCGCGCCATATTCGTCTTTCAGCTTTGCCACGGCCTCCGCCGACCGCTCTGCACTGCGGTTCAGCATCACGACCGCGGCACCTTTGCTCAGCAAGGTCCGCGCTGCCTGAAAACCGGCCCCCGCATTGGCCCCGGTGATCACAAAGGTCTTCCCCTCGAGCCTGCCAATCCGCTCAGGGGTCCAGCCGTGCGCGCCGAAAGTCTTGTCTGCCATGGTCTTGCTCCTTACCGTTAAAGAGGCATCGCGCCCCGTTGACCTTGCAGATAAATCTCACCACCCGATGGAAACAGGCCAGATCGTCGCGATTACTTGCCTGATCCTCTCACTCCCATTGCTTTAATCAAACATGTGGCCCTAGGTTGGGGCCATGAGCAAACAGCAAATCCGACATATCATCGAACAGCACAGCCAGCGCGACGGCTTGACCGGGACCGGCATCAAGGGCGTTCAGCTTTTCCAAGCGACCAGCGCGATCCCCTGTGTGCCAGCGGTCTATGAGCCCTGTGTCATCGCCATCGTCAGCGGCGCCAAGGAGGCCGTTTTGGACGGCAAGCGCTATGTCTATGACGACAGCCGCTATATGTGCTGCCCGATGTCGATGCCGGTCAAAGCGGGCACGCCAAGCGCGTCACCCCAAACCCCGCTTTATGGCGTCTTGATCGCCCTTGATGCGCGTTTGATGGCCGAACTATCGCTGGAAATGGAAAGCGCGGGAAACCTCATCCCCCCTGCCCCCGGCGACCTGCGGGCGGAGGGCATCAAGCTTGCCGCATGGGATGATGCCTTCTCTGACGCGCTGCTGCGTCTGTTGCAATTGGGTCAGAGCGAGACCGACCGCGCCGTGCTCTCCGATGCGCGCCTGCGTGAGCTTTACTATGCTATTCTCAAAGGGGAGGCAGGGGTCTTTGCGCGGCGCGCCTTTGGGGCGGGCAATGCCATTGCGCGGGCGATTTCGCATGTCGCTGCCCATTTGGACGCGCCCATCTCTATCGACGATATGGCCCAACGCGCCGGGATGAGCCGCGCGGTATTTCACCGCAAATTCAAAAAGGTAACGACGATGTCGCCGATTCAGTTCGTCAAATCCATGCGGCTGAACAATGCCGCCATGAAAATCGCAGGCGGGAGCACGGTCAGCGAAGCGGCGATGGGTGTGGGCTATGTCAGCGCCTCGCAATTCAGCCGGGAATTCAAGCGCATGTATGGCCAATCCCCCCGCGAATGGAGCGACGCGCAGCAGGTGGCCGCCGGGCTGGCGTAGAGAGAACCGACCGCCCCCTCTGGGGCCTTGATCCCTCTTTAAGGTGTCAGCCGACAGAACAGACCCGCCGCCAGCTTGGCCCGCTCGGTCAGGCTGTCGATATAGATATGCTCCTGCAACGTATGCAGCCCCTTGCCGCGCACGCCGATCGAATCCAACGTTGGCAGGCCCAGAAATCCGGTAAAGTTGCCGTCCGATCCGCCCCCGGCAGAGCTTCCGGTGATCTCGATCCCCAGTTCGCCCCCGATGTCTTGGGCAAGCTTCAGCATCGCCATCGTGCCGGGCTGATCGGGCTCCCAAACCGGGCGGGTGACACCGCGGCGGATTTCCATGATCACGTCGCCCTCGTCCGAATTCAGCGCCATCATCTTTTCCACCCCGGCGTCGAGTTGTTCTTGCGTCTTGGCCATGCTCAGCACCTCGGCATCGCAGACCGAGGACACGCAGTTGACCCATTGGCCCGCGTGAAAGACCCCAAGTGAAAAGGTGCAGTCTTCGGTCGTCATGCCTTCGATCGTGCCCACGGCCTTTGCCATCTCCGCGATGGCCGAGCGGCCTTCGGACAGCGCCCAGCCCGCGTGGCTGGGGCGGCCCCACGTCTGAAGATTGAACCGCGCGATGGCATAGCGCCCGATCACCGCGCCGCCGTCGGGGCGCGCGGGTTCGGGGACGAGGATGTATTTGTGGCGCTTCGCTTCCTCTTCGATCAGCCGGCGGGTGGCGGGGGTGCCGATTTCCTCATCAGGGGTGAACAGCACCGTCACCGGCAGCGGCGTCTCAATCCCGGCGGCCAGCAGTTTGCGCAGCGCATCAAGATAGACGTAATTGCCGCCCTTCATGTCCATCAAGCCGGGCCCATAACAAATCTCGCTTTCGCGTTTGTAGGGCAGTTTGGCCAATGTGCCGATGGGGTGAACCGTGTCCATATGGCCCAGAAGCAGAATGCCCCCCTCGCCCGCCTTCGGATGAGGCATCTCCGCCCGCAAGCTGTCGCCCAGCCCCATCGGGCTTGGGATACGCTCGGTCCGCGCGCCCAAGATCGCCAGTTCGTGCTGCACCAAATCCATCATGCGGTTCACCGCCGCCCCGTCGAATGTAGGGCTTTCCGTTTCGATCCAAGGGCGCAGCCCGGTGAGCATCTCGTCGGTATCAAAGGGCAAATCGAGCGGGTTGGTCATATTCAAACTCCTTTTCTCCGCCGCGCGACAGCAGGGCGAATGGCTTAAATCAAAGCGGGTGGGTGCAATGGCCTAGCTGCCGACCTTCGGCAGGCGCGTCTCAACGATCCTTGCATAGATCGAGGCACCGATGGGCAGAATGGCGTCATCCAGCACGAAACCGGGGTTGTGCAACGGCACGCTGCCCGTATGACCCACCCGGCAATAGGCGCCCGGCACGACCTTCAGCATATCCGCGAAATCCTCGGACCCGCTGGCCTGCTCGGTCGAGACATGAGCATTCTCGCCCCCCACCACGCTGGCGGCAGCCTCGACATAGGCGGTGGTGAGTTCCGGATCGTTCATTAACACGTCAAAGACGTTGCGGATATCAACTGCGATCTCGATCCCATAAGCACTGGCCATGCCTGCGCAAAGTTCGCGCATCCGCGCCTCGGCCATTTCGATCACGTCTTCATGGAAATAACGGATCGTGCCCGCGATTGTGGCGGTGTCGGGCACCACGTTATAGGCCGAGCCCGCGTTGAATTTGGTGACCGACAGCACGATCGGCTTGGTCGGCGGGGTGTTGCGGCTGACCACGGATTGCAATTGCTGCACCAGCGCTGTGCCGATGACGATGGGGTCACGCGATTGATGCGGCATCGCCGCGTGGCTGCCGGTGCCCTTGACGGTAATGTCAAAGAATGCCGCCCCGGCCATCGCCGCGCCGGGGGTGACATTGACCACCCCCGGTTCTGAGTTTGGATCGTTGTGCATGCCGTAAATTTCGTCACAGGGGAACTTCTCGAACAGCCCTTCCTCCAGCATCCGGCGCGCGCCGCCCAAGCCCTCTTCGGCGGGTTGAAAGATCAGCACCACGGTACCGTCGAAATCCCGTGTCTCCGCCAAATAACGCGCGGCCCCCAGCAGCATGGTGGTGTGGCCATCGTGGCCGCAGGCATGCATCCGCCCGGGGTTGGTCGAAGTGTAGGGCACGCCGGAATCCTCGACAATTGGCAGCGCGTCCATATCCGCGCGCAGCCCCACACGGCGGTTGCCGCCACCCGCGCCCTTGATGATGCCGACAACACCCGTGCCACCCAGCCCTTCGTGCACCTCGTCCACGCCGTAGGCGAGTAGTTTCTCGGCCACGATGCCCGCGGTACGGACCTCTTCGAACCCCAATTCGGGATGGGCGTGGAAGTCTTGGCGGATGGCGGTGAGATCGGTGGCGAAGGCTTCGATCTTGGGAAGGACGGTCATGCGGTGGCTCCTGTCGTCATGGTGGCGCTGCCGAGCGCGCGATAGTTGGCAAAATCCCAATGGCGGCCGGGCGCCGCTTCGATCAGGTTGCGTGTGTAGTCGTGGTGCGGATTGGCCAACACATCGCCCGCGGGGCCATATTCAACGACTTGCCCGCGCTGCATGACCAACACCTCATCACAAATCTGCGCCGCGACGCGCAGATCGTGGGTGATGAACAGCATGGCCACGCCGAACTTCTCTTGGATATCATCCAAAAGGTCGAGCACCTGTGCCTGCACACTCACATCAAGGGCCGAGACGGCCTCATCCGCGACCAGCAGATCGGGCTTCATCGCCACCGCCCGCGCGATGGCGATACGCTGACGCTGCCCGCCCGAAAACTGATGCGGATAGCGATCCAGCGCATCGCGCGGCAGGTCCACCAACTCCATCAGCTCAGCGGCATGGCGCATCGCTTCGGCACGCGGGGTGCCGAAGTTGATCGGCCCTTCGCAAAGGCTGCGCGCCACGGTCCAGCGCGGGTTGAGCGAGCGGTAGGGATCCTGAAACACGATTTGCAGATGTTTGCGGTGGTCGCGCAATTGGCGGCGCGAGAGTTTGGCAATCTCGGTCCCCGCGACATTCACGCTGCCCGCGGTCGGATCAATCAGCCGCATGATGGCCCGTGCCACGGTGGATTTGCCAGAGCCGGACTCGCCCACGATGCCCAGCGTCCGCCCCGGCTTGATGGTAAAGCTGACATCCTGCGCGGCCTTGACCCCTTCGCTGCGGCGCAGGAAGCCGCCGCCGCCATAGGTCATATCAAGCCCGGCGACACGCACCACCTCGCTCTGCGCTGCCGCCGCCCTTGCGGGGCGCGGGGTGAGGTTTGGCACCGCCGTCAAAAGCGTGCGGGTATAGTCCTTTTGCGGATCGGTCAGCAGCTTTTCAATCGGCGCGCGTTCGACGATCTTGCCCTGCTGCATCACCGTCACGGTATCCGCGATCTCGGCCACCACGCCCATGTCGTGCGTAATGAAGAGCACGGCGGTGCCGTGGCGTTCTTGCATCTCGGCGATGAGCTTGAGGATCTGCAACTGTGTGGTCACATCCAGCGCCGTTGTCGGCTCATCCGCGATCAGCAGATCAGGGTCGAGGATCAGCGCCATGGCTATCATGATGCGCTGGCGCTGCCCCCCGGAGAGCTGGTGCGGGAAGGCCGAGAAGATGCGGTTCACATCCGGCAGATGCACCTGATCCATCATGTCGAGCGTGCGTTTCTTGGCCTCGGACTGGCTGAGATCACTGTGCATGTTGAGCACTTCCATGATCTGCTCGCCCACCCGCAGCACCGGGTTCAGCGCGGTCATCGGCTCTTGGAAAATCATCGCGATGCGCCGCGCACGCAACTGGCGCATCTGGGCGTGGCTGGCGCTGGTGATCTCGAAGTCATCCAGCGTGATGCTGCCGCCCTGTACCTCGAGGGCCGATTTTGGCAGCAGCCCCATGGCCGCCAGCGAGGTCACGGATTTGCCCGAACCGGATTCACCCACCAAGCAATGCGTTTCGCCCGCCCGGATCGTCAGGTCGATGCCGTCAATCACCGGTTTGGCCTGTGGACGCCCGCTCAACCCAATGCGCAGATCGCGCACTTTGAGCACCTCACGCGCCTCCGAGAAGTCTTTGTTCTTGAACTGCATCTCTCAGCCCTCCCGTTTCTTCATGCGCGGATCGAGCAGATCGCGCGCGGTGTCGCCCAGAAGGTTGATCGACAGGATGCAGAGCGACAGCAGCAGACCCGGCCAAAAGATCAGCCCCGGCTTGATCTGAAAGTAGGTCCGCCCCTCGGCCATGATGTTGCCCCATGTGGGGATCTCGGTGCTGACGCCCGCGCCAAGGAAGCTGAGGATCGCCTCGATCAGGATAGCCGAGGCGCAGATGTAGGTGCCCTGCACGATCAGCGGCGCCATCGTGTTGGGCATCAGGTGCTGGATCAGGATTTTGGGCATGGAGGAGCCAAGCGCGATGGCGGCCTCGACATAGGGTTCCTCGCGCGCTGAAAGCACGACAGAGCGGACCAGTCGCACCACGCGCGGCACCTCTGGCACGGTGATGGCGATGATCACCGACCCAAGGCTCGGCCCGTTCAGCGCAACCAAGGCAATCGCCAGCAGGATCGCGGGGATCGCCATGAGGCTGTCCATGATCCGCATGATGATGCTGTCGGCCATGCGGAAGAAACCAGCCACAAGGCCGATGGCCAAGCCGATGGCGACGCTGACCAGCGCCGCGCCGACGCCAATGAGCAGCGATACGCGCCCGCCCACCATCACGCGGGAGAATGTGTCCCGCCCGTAAGGGTCGGTGCCCAGCAGAAACTCCTCGGACGGTGGTTTGAGCCGCGCGGCTGAGTTCATCGCCAGCGGATCATAGGGCACGTAGAGCGGTGCCAAAATGGAAGCCAGCACGATGGTTACAAGGGTCAGTGCCGCCAGCATGGGGCCGATACCGACCCTTGCGCCCGCAGGCAGGGAAAGCAGTCCGGTCAGCACCTGAAAGGCGCTGTGACGGGATTGGGGTTGCTCGATCATGTCAGTACCGGATCCTTGGGTCGAAGAATGAATAGGAGACGTCAACCAAGAGGTTCACGAAGACGTAGATGCCCGCGGTCAGCAGGATCATCGCCTGAATGACGGGGTAGTCGCGCGCGAGGATCGCATCGACCGTCAGACGCCCGATGCCGGGGATGTTAAAGACACTTTCCGTCACCACCACGCCCGAGATCAGTAGCGCAAACCCGGTGCCGATGATGGTCAGGATCGGCACCGCGGCATTGCGCAGCGCATGGCGGAAAAGCACGACATTCTCGCGCACGCCCTTGGCCCGCGCAGTGCGGATGTAGTCTTCGCCCAAAACTTCGAGCATGGAGGCCCGCGTCATCCGCGCGATGAGCGCGACATAAATCGTGGCCAGCGTCAGCGAGGGCAGAATGGCCCGCGAGAAGAACGGCCCGATGCCGTCCGACGGGGCCTTGTAGCCCTGCACCGGCACCCAACGCAGTTCAATCGCGAAGATTTGGATCAGGATATAGCCGATCACGAAGACCGGCACGGAAAAGCCCAGCACCGAGAAGGACATCACCAGAAAGTCGACCCATGTCCGGTGACGCCATGCGGCAATCACCCCCATCGGCACCGCCAGCAGAACCGAGATCGTGATGGTCATCAGCGCAATGTTGATGGTCGGCCCCAGCCGGTCGCCCAACATGCCCGCCACAGAGGTATTCGACAAAAGCGAGACGCCCAGATCACCGCGCAGCAATTGGCCGATCCATGTGAAAAACTGTGTCAGCAGCGGATCATTCAGACCCAGACGGTCACGGATCCGTTCGAGCTGTGCGGGGGTGGCGGCATCGCCGGCAAGAATGGCTGCCGGATCACCGGGGGTGAGACGCAGCAGGAGGAAGACGAAGATGGCGACGATCAGCATGACCGGGATCGTGGCCAAGACGCGCTTCAGGATATAGACGAGCATTTTCCGGAAGGTCCCTTTCGGCGGAAAGAAGGCAGTCCCGAAGTCGGTTCGGGGCGCTGCCTGCGTGCAGAGGTGACGGTGGAGAGCGCGGCGGGCGCGCTCTCCGAGGGTTGGATTACTCCGCCTCTTTGGTCATGTTCCAAAACACCGGCACGGGCGATGGCAGCATGTTCTGGATCGTTTTGCGGCGCGCCTGCGGGATCAGATATTCCCCCATCATGATGTAGTTGACGTTATCCATGACGTGTTTCTGGATCTCGACAGCCACTTCCTTTTGCGCCTCGGGCCCTTCGGCCTTCATGAACTTCGCACGCAGCTCTTCGATCTCGGGGTCATCGGGCCAGCCGAACCATGCCTCGTCACCACGGCCACTGACCATCACGTTGGTCAGCGGGTCCGAAATCTCGGGCACCATCCAGTTGGTGAAGAACATGTTCCAGCCGCCCTCGGACACCGGGCTTTGCTGGGCGCGGCGCTGCACGACCGACTGCCAGTCCATCGATTGCATGTCGACTTCGAACCCGGCCTCACGCAGGGCTTGAGCGGCCACGACCGGCTGGTTGATCAAGCTGATCACATCCGTCGGCGCCATCAACACGATCGGCGTGCCGTCATAGCCCGCTTCTTCGAGCAGCGCCTTGGCCTTTTCAGGGTCCGCGCCACCGGTCACGATCTCTGCATCTGCTTCGTCGCCCAAGGGTGTCGAACAGCCAAAGATCGCGCCGCAGACGTTATAATAGGCCGGGTCGCCTTGCATCGTTTGCAGCATCGACTCCTGATCCAACGCCGCCATGGCCGCCTGACGGACCAACTTGTTGTCAAAGGGTGGGTGCAGGTGGTTGGGCCGACCGATAGTCACATAGCCAAGATCATCGCGGGTCTCGACGGTGACCTCGGGGCTGCTTTCGAGGATCGGCAGCAGGTCAATCTGCACCTGTTCGAGGTAGTCGATCTCCCCCGCCGAGAGCGCGTTGATCGCGGTCAGCGCGTCGGGCATCGTGGTCCAGACCACACGGTCGACATTGACGACCTTGCCGCCCGCCATCCACGAGGCTTCCTCGTCCCGTGGGACGTAGTCGTCGAACTTCTCATAGGTGACATTCACGCCGGGCTCGTATTCGTCTTGGTTAAAGACGAAAGGACCGGAGCCGATGTATTCCGTGATCGTCTCATCCGCCGAGGTTTCGGCCACGCGCTTGGGCATGATGAAAGGCGGCACCGCGGATTGCTTGGAGATCACCGACAAGAGCGGTCCGAATGGCTCGGTCAGGGTCCAAACGACGGTCTTTTCGTCGCTGGCCTCAAGGCTTTCGGTCACGTCAAAGATCAGCTGGCCACCGCCATCACGTTTGCCCCAGCGTTTGAGAGAGGCCACGACATCTTCGCCGGTGACCGGCGCATCGTCATGGAACATCAGCCCATCGCGCAGGGTGAAAGTATAGACCAACCCGTCTTCGGAGACTTCCCAGCTGGCCATCTGCGGCTGCGGCTCAAAGTTCTCGTCCACGGCGGTCAGCACGTCATAGACCATGTAGCCGTGGTTGCGGGTGATATGCGCGGTGGTGATGACCGGATCAAGAACCCGCAGGCCCGAGTGCATGACCGCCGTGATGGTCGTTTCGCCATCCTGCGCCGCCAGTGAGCCGGGCGCCAACAGCGCCGTGGTGGCGGCGAAGGCGGCGGCAAGTCCGCGCGACTGTTTCAGTGCGGATCGTAGAGGTATCATGTGGTTTTCCCTTGTTGAGTGATCTTTTGATTTTTTATTGGGCCATGGCAGTTTTGCCGCCATGATCAGGTGGTGCAGAAGGTGCACCGTCGGCCCCGAACCGGGGACCATCTGGGGACAGCCGAAGCCCAGCGCGCAGGCGCATGAAGGGCAAATCAGCCGGATTGAGGGGCATCGGCCCCGGCGCGCAGGCGACAAGGATGTCGCGCGCGATGGGGGCAAAATCTGCCCGGAAATGGGTGGAGCTTTTGACCACCAGCAGGTCCATCTCTTCGGGCGGGATGCCGACAAAACGAAACATTTCGCGGTCGGCCATCTGGGCAATGCGGCTGGTTACGACGACATGAACACCACCGATGCGCAGACAGGCGGAAGGTCCGAGTTTCAGCGCCGTGCCGCCATAATAGGGCCCCGTCGCGCGCAGCGTGCCGTCAGACAGATGCATCACGGTGGCCGTCGTCTGAAACGGCGCGTCGTCCGTCACGCTAGCATGGCCGCCAAGGGCGACGTTAACTTTGGCCCCGACCCCGGCCTGATGGGCCGCTTCGGCGGCGGCGGGGTCAACGATCAAACCGATGGCTGCATTCTGCGCCTCTGCCTTGACCAAGGCGCGCAACATGCCGGTGGTTGCTGAAACGCCCCCCGCGCCGGGATTGTCTTGTGTGTCGGCGATGACGACAGGCCCCCGGCCCGGCCCGGCGGCGCGTGAGAGCGCCTCTGCCACCGCTGCGTCGGGGTCATAGGCTTCGTTCTTTAGAAAAGCGGGCGCTGCCGCCTCATAGGACGCCGCAAGCTTGTCGGCGGCGGCATCTGCGTGGGCCTGAGTTTCGCCATAGGCCACGGCCACTGGGCCACAGTCCGGTATATCCGCGGCTGGAAAGCCCATGAACAGGCTGGCCGAAAGCGCCCCGGCAGCCTCGCAGGCAGCAACACCCTCATAGATCTCGCGCCCCGGCGACATTTCGGTCGATTGGAACGGGATCGGCACCAGATATGACATCTGGCGAAAGGCCTTGGCCGGGCGCAGGCCCGTGGTCATGATCCGGTCAAGATGGCGGGCCGCAGCGGCGCCGGTTTCGGCCATATCCACATGCGGATAGGTGCGAAAGCCGACCAGCACATCGACATTCGAAACAAAATCTTCAGAAATATTGCCATGAAGATCAAGTGCCGTGGCGATGGGCAAATCCGGCCCGACGACCTCGCGCAGACGCCGGATTAGTTCCCCTTCCCCGTCGTCGAGATGTTCAGCCACCATGGCGCCGTGCAGGTCCAAAAAGACCCCGTTAAGCGGCCCGGCATTTCGGATGCCTTCGATAATCTCACCGGCGATCATTTCATAGGCGTCGCGGCTCACATGGGCCGAGGGGATCGCCCCTGCCCAAAGGATCGGAACGATATCCCAGCCTTGGGCCTGCCCAACCCGCAGCGCGCCCGCCATGCCCAGATTGACCTCTTGGAAAGCGGGCAACATCGCCGCGCCGCGCACCATGGGGACATAGCCGCCGCCGCGTTGGAAAGCCTCCATATCCGCCGGATTAGGGGCGAATGTGTTTGTCTCGTGCAGAAAGCCCGCAACAGCGACGCGCATTCCAGAACCACTTCCCAAATCTGTCTCCTTCGCCTTACCAGCCCCTTTATTTGCGGGACTGCACCTCTTGAGTATCGCACTGCAATACAACTATAGTGCACAGCAAGCGTAAGCGGCGCATTAACGATTCGTCAACTACAGGCCATTCATGAGCAGATTTTTCCGAGAAGACGCCCCGCAGGCGGCGCAGAATCAGGCAGATGACGACCGATTGTTCGTCCGGGCAGCAGATCGCGCAATGCAGGTGCTGGGGGCCTTCCACCACGCGACCGGACCGATGACGCTTTCCGACATCGCCAAGACCGCCGGGATCGACCGATCCGCGGCCCAACGGCTGGTGCATACGCTCACAAAGAGTGGCTATATCCGGCGCAGCGGGGACGACCGTGGATATCTACCGGGCATCCGCCTGCTGGATCACACGCTTGATCTGCTGCGGCTCGACCCCGTGGTGCAAAAAGCCACCCCGGTCTTGTTGGAGCTGCGCAAATCCCTGCGCGAGCGGGTCGACCTGAGCCTCTATGACGAGACGCGCCTGATCTATGCCCTGCGGATGCAAAGCAAACGCGAGACCTTTTTCGCGACTCTTGTGGGCCACAGCGTGCCAACCTTTTGCACCGCAGGCGGGCGCGCGGCGCTTTCACAGCTTCCCGAAGACGAGGCGCGCGAAATTCTTACCCGCGCGCCGCTGCATCCCTTCACCTCCAGCACCAAGACCGACCCCGAAGCGATCATGGCCGAACTCAGCCTCGCCCGCGAAAACCGCTTTGCCGTGGTATGCGATGAATACGCATTGGGCGAAGTGGCGGTGGGCGTTGCCATCACCGACCGCAACGGCGCCCCTCTCAGCGCGATCCACCTTGCCGGTTCCCTCTCGGAATACACGCCGGAAGAGTTTGTCGCCAAAGCAGCGCCCTTGGCCATCGAAGCCGCCAACGCCATCATGGCCGGATGATCGTGTTTTTGGCCGCCCATGCGGGACCGCTTTGCCCCCAAACATTGGCCAGCCGCGCGAGGGCTGCGAAAAGCCTACAATATAACCAGCCCGACGACGCCCGCGCATTTCGCCCCGAATTTACTTGCGTTGCTAAATTCTTTCTCCGAAGTTCGCGACATCGGGGCGCGGATGCTGCTTTGAAAAACGACTGAACGAAAGGAACCGGAATGACCGACAGTAAACCGCTTTGGCAATGGGACGCGCAGGAAATCGCAAGCGCGACCCGCGCAGGAAAACTCTCGGCGGTTGAAGCGACCGAGGCGGCGATTGCGCGCATGGAAGAGGTCAATCCGGCGTTGAACGCGGTGGTCGAAAACCTCGCCGCCGAGGCCCGCGCCGAAGCGGCGGCGCTCGACAAAAGCGGCGCGCCCAAGGGGCCGCTGCACGGTGTTCCGGTGACCATTAAGATCAACGTAGATCAAAAGGGCCACGCCACCAGCAACGGCGTCCCCGCCTTTAAAGATGTCATTGCGCCCGAAGACGCGCCGGTGGTGCGCAACCTCAAACAAGCGGGCGCCATCGTGATCGGGCGCACCAACACGCCGGAATTCTCCTTTCGCGCCGATACCGACAACCCGCTTTATGGGCGCACCTACAACCCTTGGGGGCGGCACCTGTCGGCGGGCGGCTCCTCCGGCGGGGCGGGGGCGGCTGTCATGGCGGGGATTGGCGCGCTGGCGCACGGCAATGACATCGGCGGCTCCCTGCGCTTCCCGGCCTCGGCCAATGGGGCGGTGACGGTAAAGCCGGGTCTGAGCCGGGTGGCCGCATTCAACCCTAGCCAGAAGGCCGAGCGGGGCTTTTTGGCGCAATCGATGTCGGTGCAGGGGCTGATTGCGCGCAGGGCAGCGGACCTGCATCTGTCGATGCCCAGCCTGATCGCCGCGGATGCGCGTGATCCGTTTCACGTGCCCCTGCCATGGCGCGGCGAAGCGATCGAAGGCCCGATCCGCGTGGCCTTCACCCGCGATGATTTCGGCTTTGGCCTGCACCCGGACGTGGCCACCGCCCTCGACAAGGCGGCATCTGCGCTCTCCAATGCGGGCTATGCCGTCGAAGAAGTGGAGCCGCCGCTCGCCTATGAAACCGGGAAAAATGGGTATCGCGCCCTCATGGGCGAAGTCGAGGCCCTGATGGGCGAGGATATCCTGGCCCATGGGTCTGACGATCTGAAGGCGATCTTTGAAAATTACTACGCCGAATACCCGCCCTTCAAAGGCACCGAGCAGCTCTCCATGGTCGCCAAACGCACCCATTACGCGCGCGAATGGTCGATGTTCCTAGAGGACTACCCCCTCGTGCTGACCCCCTTCATGTTTGCTCCGTTCTTCACAGCCGGGCGCGACACCGAAGGTCTGGAAGGCGTTCGTGAGGTCTTGGGCAAGGGGCTTTGGTCTTTCGTCATGAACTTTACCGGCCTGCCCGCCGGCAACATCCCCACGCATATCGCAGAGCTGCCCAGCGGACCACAGCCCATCGGCGTGCAAATCGCAGGCCGCCGCTGGCGCGAGGATCTTATCGTCGATGCCATGGCGGCGATCGAAGGAGAGATTCCTCCGGTCTGCACCAGATTGTGGGGCAATTGAGGCGATCATCGGGGTTGTAGCGTTCCGCTGAAACGGAGCGGCGGCAGCCCCGGTCGGGACCTGATTTAGCGGAACGAAGGGAAGGTCGCTGGCGCTTAAACGACGCCAGTTTTCGCCATTGTGACAGTTGTCAGCGGCATCGGTTCATATTCACGCAAGCCCTCCGCAAGCGGGGCCAGCAGCGGTGTTGATCAGGTGAAGTGCAGAGCCGTCTGACTGTAAATCGGGATAGAGTCATCTCGGACAAGCTCGAAAAAATGAACGAATACTACGCTATTTCGGCGCCTCATGAAGCCGGAGCCAAGATGCCTCGGAAATCGGAGTAAGACCCCGCGAAACCCAAAACAATAGCTATAAACAAGCCCGCCGAGGCGGGCTTGTTGAACGCAGATTTCTTTAAAGGTCAGGCGGATTTCTTCATCAACACCACGGAGTGGACGTCAACGTAGATCGCGCCGATACCAATCTTCCCAGTATGGCGTAAGGCCGGAATCCGATTCTCAAGAATGCCGGAAAGGGCTTCCTCGAAGTGCCCAGCGCCACGCTGGCAAGCATAGGAAATTGGGTGAAATTCCCCAGCCACCCTCTCTCTAAATTCGGGTAATTCAGAGATCCGCTGTAGGAGGCTGTCGAGGTGTTCCTGGGCAAAAACGACCTGGCGAACCGATCCGCGACCGTTTCTGGGGGAATAGAGGACGAATGGTCCCCTTGCGGTAAAGGGATTCTACCTGACGCTTACTGGCGCCAATGTACTCCGCGACATCATGTAGGGAGACGGGGTAATCCCCCCATTTTTAATGGGGTCCAGCCGTAGAATTCACGCAGCCGTTTTCAGTTTCATTGCGGGTGTCATGCCGCCGATGCCCATGTTGGGTCGCTCGTTGTTGTAAGTCCAGAGCCATTG
>Ga0207906_1000084_pt1 | contig 86489 bp, 81 predicted proteins | sample LinPmetageLP37_FD_184050 | JGI IMG/M metagenome (GOLD analysis project Ga0207906, IMG submission 184050) | Marine viral communities from the Pacific Ocean - LP-37 (SPAdes) | ecosystem: Environmental > Aquatic > Marine > Oceanic | place: Pacific Ocean | collected 2010-06-16 | reverse complement strand
TTCTGAGGCAGCAAAGAAAACTGCAAAGGAGGCCAAAACATTGACCGCATCATAGACCACGACGCATAACTGAGGGTGGGTCAAATCTCGGTGAAAATACCGGGTCAGTTCTCAGTGACAATCAACAGGCCAGCGCATCTTTCCCTTGCGGTATAGTAGGACGGTACCGACGAACCAATCCGCTACGCCGGCAACGAACAGGCCAACTGGATTGAGGGCAGTGAGGCCCAGTCCTATCCGAAGAGCTATCCGAACAATATCTTTAACAAATACCGAAAATGTTGCGGTTCGGTCTCTCTCTGTGGCGATAGCCGTAGTATACTCGATCAAAAACAGGCCGCGGAACAACGTCATCGATAGGACAAAAAATAAGACTGGTACGCCTGCAACAAACAGCGGGGCTCCAGGTGTAATAAGTGTGAACAGTAAGTACCCAGGTACGGAAATCAGTGAAGCGGTTAGCACAGTTGCGAGCGACAACCCACCTAGATAGGCCTTGCGCCGCGGACCGATATCAAGCAGCTGCGTGCGTTCTAGCGACAATGCGGAAACTGCGCCAAGCGTGTTGCAGAATGCCAGCATGATCTGAAATGCCCCCAGCTGGTCAGGCGTATACAGCCTAGCGATGAGCGGCAGGGCAATAAACGCAAGAGCTTGGCCGCCCATTGCGCCGGTCATTAAAATGAAGATTCTGCGATGCATGGTGAGTACTTAGGCCGCGCAGAACTTGTCGCGCGCGCATGCAGTATCGTCATCGCTGTCAGTGACTAACCTCTGAGCTTCAAAGGTGTTGGCCATCTCGTTCTCCAGTTGCCCGGCCCAGTCGGCAATCATGAGCAATGTAATTATTAATGATCTAAAAGATGACTTGGCTAAGACTGCCCGATCCTTGGTTCCTTCTTCCCGGTTCACCAATGAAGGTCAAGCTGCTCCCGCGCGTTTTCTCTGAGTGTGTATCTGTTGCTCAAATATGCGGCCGGGTTGTGGAAGGCACCGTTTGGACACAAGCTCGTCTCGAGCAGGCTGTAGCTTCAGCCGAACAAAACGCAGGTTTTATCTACAACTTTTCCACCTCACGCCAGCGCCCAAATCGCGCTCCCGCAACTGGACTATCCAATAGATTTAGTCCTCTGACGCCCTGCAGGGCGTACTCTCACTTGCGTTGGAATGGGCAATTCCTCCCGCCCATCGTGGTCTACCCCTCACGCCTTCCCGCACCAACGTCACACGGGCCGTCCCCATCCGACATTCCGCTTCTACCGCAAAACAGCGCGCGCCCCATACGCGAGTTGCCCAAAATTTCACAGTTCGGCTGCCAACTGCCCAATCATACAGCACCCTTTCTGCGGTGCAGAAATTTCCCCGCGGTCGGGGCTTGCTGGCTCGGTCCTCTGAACTGAGGCTGTAGAGGCTCCGCTACGGGGCGTCGCGAACGGAGAAGTCCGGCAAGGGGGCCATCCGTGCGTAACTATAATAAGCGCTGTGTGGAAATGCATTTGGCCTTTGGCATGCTTGCGTCTCCGCTCTTCCGCACACCAAACGGGGATACCGAAATGAGACTTTCCACCAAACGCACACTTACTGCGACCGCTGCCCTATTGATCGCAGGTTCAGCCGCCAGCGCGGAATGCGAGGACCCGATCAAGGTTGGCGTGCTGCACTCTCTGTCCGGCACGATGGCCATTTCCGAGACGACGTTGAAAGACACGATGGAGCTTTTGATCACGCAACAAAACGCTGCGGGCGGTCTGTTGGATTGCGAAATCGAAGCCGTTGTCGTGGATCCCGCCTCGGACTGGCCTTTGTTCGCCGAAAAGGCGCGCGAGCTTCTGACCGTGTCCGAGGTGGATGTCATCTTCGGCTCTTGGACATCTGTTTCACGCAAATCCGCATTGCCTGTTCTGGAAGAGTTGAACGGCCTGATGTTCTACCCGGTTCAGTATGAGGGCGAGGAAAGCTCGCGCAACGTGTTCTATACCGGCGCGGCCCCGAATCAGCAGGCGATCCCTGCGACCGATTATTTCCTGGAGGAACTGGGCGTCGAGAAATTTGCTCTGCTCGGCACGGACTATGTCTATCCCAGAACCACCAACAATATCCTTGAACAGTACCTTTTGGACAAGGGCATCCCCAAGGAAAACATCTTCGTTAACTATACACCCTTCGGGCATTCGGACTGGTCCACCATTGTGGCGGATGTGGTCGAACTGGGGGCGGATGGCTCTCAGGTGGGCGTGATCTCGACCATCAACGGCGACGCGAATATCGGCTTTTACAAGGAGTTGGCGGCTGCCGGTATCTCGGCTGACGACATTCCGGTCGTGGCATTTTCGGTCGGGGAAGAAGAGCTTTCGGGCCTCGATACCGCTGACCTAGTCGGCCACCTCGCGGCGTGGAACTACTTTCAATCCGCAGAATCCGATGCGAACGACGAATGGGTCGCCGCTTGGAAAGAGGCGATGGGCGAAGACCGCGTGACCAACGACCCGATGGAAGCCCATTACATCGGTTTCAACATGTGGGTGAACGCGGTCACCGAAGCGGGCACCACGGATGTGGATGCGGTGCGTGCGGCGATGTATGGGCAGGAATTCCCGAACCTCACCGGCGGGACGGCTGTCATGCTGCCCAATCACCACCTCGCCAAGCCTGTCTTGATCGGTGAAATCACCTCTGACGGCCAGTTCGACATCATCAGCCAGACCGAAGAAGTGCCCGGCGATGCATGGACGGACTTCTTGCCTGAATCGGCTGTGCTGGTCTCCGATTGGAAAGAGCTTGAGTGCGGCATGTACAATACCGAAACCAAGACCTGCGTTCAGTTGACCTCAAATTACTAACGCCAACAGTCGGGCGCGTTCTCAACCGCGCCCGACACTCTTTCTAAACACTCTTTCCGTCCGAAAGCCCCATATCTCATGGTTCGAATACTGCTCAGCCTGATGTGCTTGCTGACATCCGTCAGTCTTGCATCCGCTCAGGAACTTCAGTCTGTCTTGCAGACCCACGCCGAAGAGGTGGCCAAGCCATCGCGCAAATCGGTCGGCGTTTTGCTGGACGATCTGGTGGCATCGGGCCTGCCGCAGGTTCCTGTTTTTCTGGAGCAATGGGCCGAGCGGAGCGTCTGGCAAGACGATGCAACTGGCCTGTTCTACTTTGCGAAGGAAGCCGGCGATACACTCACGCTGCGCGACGTTGATACGGGCGAAGAGACAACGGCTTCTTCGGACAGTTTCAGCCAGCTGCGCCCCAACGGCGGTGTGCGGCGTGTCATCGGCACGGCATTGGTGCAGTTCCAATTGTCTGATCCCGACCCCGAACGCCGCAGCGCCGCCCTTGAAAGCATCGCGAGACGCAGCGATGCCAGCCAGCTTGACCCGCTCTTGGCCTCGCTCGAAGGGGAGAATGATCCCATCCTGCGCGCCCGCAAACAGCAACTGAGCAATTTCTTGACCGCGCGCTTCGGAGCGGCCCCCGAGGCGCGCATTCGTGCGATCGAAAGCCTGTCTTCCGACACCTCTCTCGAAGCCCGCGCGGTGCTGAGCCAAATTCTATCTGTAACGACAGGCGTTGCGGCAGAGCAGCCCGAGGGTAACATCGCCCGCAATCTTGACCCCATGGTGGCCCCTTCGGCGAGCTATGAGACGCTGGTCGAAGCCGATCTTGCCCCTGCAATCGTGCCGCCCAGTGATATTCGCGCTGCCCTTGAAGCCAATATCGTCGATGGCCGCGTCGGCGGCATCCCTTTGGCGCAATTGGACGACCCGGACAGGCGGATGGATGCGTATCGCGCGCTTGCCGAGGCGGGGACCGTCCCGCCGTTGGTAACGCCGGATGATATCGTCACCGCCCTGCAGAATGCCGTCTTCTATGAACGCTACGAAGAGGATGACAGGGCGATTACCGACGCTGCCCGCACCACGCTTGACGCGGTTGAGACGCAGGTCGGCTGGGCGCAGACCTTTGATTTGACGTTGGACGGTTTGTCGCTGGCCTCGATTTATTTTCTCGCAGCGATTGGGCTGGCGATTACCTTTGGGCAGATGGGGGTCATCAACATGGCCCATGGCGAGTTTATCATGATGGGCGCCTATACGGGCTATGTCGTGCAACTCATCGTCCCTGACTACACGGTCTCGCTGCTCATCGCGCTGCCGCTAGCCTTTGCCGTTACCTTTGGGGCGGGTGTCGCAATGGAGCGGCTGGTGATCCGGCATCTCTACCATCGCCCGCTTGAAACCTTATTGGCGACCTTCGGCATCTCAATCGCCTTGCAGCAAATCGCTAAGAATATCTTTGGCACGCAGGCCCGTCCGTTGACCTCGCCTGAGTGGCTTCGGGGCGCGCTCGTGATCTCGGATGTGGTTCAAATCAGTTACATCCGCATTGCCATATTCGTGCTGGCGCTGATCTTTCTATTTTTGCTGCTGTATATCCTCAAGCGCACGCGCCTTGGTTTGGAGGTGCGCGCGGTGACGCAAAACCCGGGCATGGCGGCTTCAATGGGCATCAACCCTGACCGCATCAATATGATGACCTTTGGGCTGGGGTCCGGCATCGCCGGGGTCGCGGGCGTCGGCATCGGCCTTTATGCGCAGGTCACCTCTGAGATGGGCGCGAACTATATCGTGCAAAGCTTCATGACCGTCGTGGTGGGCGGTGTTGGATCGGTATTCGGCACGCTGGCCGGGGCGGGGCTGATTGGCTTCCTGCAAAAGGGGATCGAGTGGTTGAACCCGTCCAACACACTGGCGGCACAGACCTACATGATCCTTTTCATCATCCTGTTCATTCAATTCCGGCCCAAGGGCATCGTCGCCCCCAAGGGCCGGGCAGCGGCGGATTGAGCCATGACCCAGACGCACAGCCAACGACGGTCTTTCATCGGCCGCAATCCTTCGGTTCTCTACTTCCTTGCCGCGCTCGGCCTCTTTACAGTCCTTGTGACGGTGATGTCCGAAGCCGCCGGTACCGGTCTTGTCTCGACCTCCTTCGTCAAGACATTGGGCAAAGCCCTGTGTCTTTGCCTCGTGGCCATCGCGATGGATGTGGTTTGGGGGTATTGCGGCATCCTTAGCCTCGGACATTTCGCCTTTTTCGGGATCGGCGGCTACGCCATCGGGATGTGGCTCATGTATGCGCGTACGGAAAACATCGTCGCGGACAGCCTCGCAGGTCAGGTCATCCCGCCAACCCCGCAAGAGATTTCAGACGCCATCGGAAACCAAATTTTCGGTGTCGTCGGCTCATCGGAATTCCCGTTGATCTGGGCTTTCGCGGACAACATTTTTATCCAATTGGCCTTCGTCGTGCTGATCCCCGGCGCCCTTGCGCTGGTCTTTGGCTGGCTTGCATTCCGCAGCCGCGTCAACGGCGTTTACCTGTCGATCCTGACCCAAGCCATGACACTGGCGCTCGCGCTCTACCTGTTTCAGAACGACAGCGGTTTGCGTGGCAACAACGGTCTGTCGGGCCTGCAAAACATCCCCGGCTTCGCCGAAAGCGGCCAAGACGTGGTCTCCATCGTCTTTTTCCTCGCCTCTGCCTTGGCGCTTGCTCTGGGCTATCTGTTTTTCGCATGGATCACCGACAGCAAGCTGGGCAATGTCATCCAAGCCATCCGTGACGATGAATCGCGCGTTCGTTTTCTGGGCTACCCTGTAGAGAGCTATAAACTCTTCGTTTTCACCATCACCGCCATCGTCGCAGGCATCGCCGGTGCGCTTTATTACCCGCAAGCGGGCATCATCAACCCGGCTGAAATCGCCCCCATCGCGTCGATCTATCTCGCGGTATGGGTCGCCATCGGCGGACGTGGCCGGCTCTACGGTGCGGTGATCGGTGCGGCGGTGGTCTCACTTTTGTCCAGTTGGTTTACGGGCGGCGGCGCGCCCAGCATCAATCTGGGGGTCTATACGATCCACTGGGTTGATTGGTGGCTGGTGCTGCTTGGCCTGAGCTTTGTACTTATCACGCTGTTTGCCCCCAAGGGCATCGGCGGCCTCTTTGACAAACTGGTGCGCAAGTCATGAGTTCTCTTTTGGAAATGTCCGGAATTTCGAAATCTTTTGACGGGTTTCAGGCGATCAAGAACCTTAGTCTACAGATCGGTGAGCCGGAATTGCGCGCGGTGATCGGCCCCAATGGCGCGGGCAAGACGACCTTCATGGACATCATCACCGGCAAGACAAAGCCGGATGAAGGCTATATTCTGTTTGGTGATGACAGCCGCTCTCTTATTGGCATGTCGGAAAGCCAGATCGCGATGCTTGGGATTGGGCGCAAGTTTCAAAAGCCGACAGTGTTTGAGGCGCAAACCGTGCGCGAAAACCTTGCCATGGCGCTAAAGAACCCGCGTGGTACATTCTCGGTGCTGTTCCACCGCAAGACCTCGGAAGGGGCGGCGCGGCTTGAAAAGATCGCCGATGAGATCAACCTGACCGCCCATCTCTCCCGCCCTGCCGGAGAGTTAAGCCACGGGCAAAAGCAATGGCTGGAGATCGGGATGCTGCTTGCGCAATCACCCCGCTTGCTGCTGGTGGATGAGCCCGCCGCAGGCATGACGGCGCATGAACGCGAACACACCACAGACATCCTGAAAAAAGCCGCCGAGACCCGCGCCGTTATCGTGGTGGAGCACGACATGGAGTTCGTGCGGCGGCTGAACTGCAAGGTGACCGTGCTGCACGAAGGGTCGGTGCTGGCCGAAGGGTCGCTGGATCATGTCACCAGTAACCAGACTGTTATTGACGTTTATTTGGGGCGCAGCGATGCTGGAGATTGAGAACCTAAACCTGAAATACGGGCAATCTCAGATACTTCATGAGGTCACGTTGAACGCGCCTGTGGGGCAGGTGACCTGTGTGACGGGCACCAATGGGGTCGGCAAAACCAGCTTGCTGAAAGCCATCGCCGGGCGGCATCCTTTTTCGGGCGGGCGGATCAGCCTTGATGGTGAAGAATTGCAACCGGGCCGTGCGGCCCTGTCGGCCAAAGCGGGCGTCGGATATGTGCCACAGGGGCGCGAGATATTCCCGCTGATGACCGTTCAAGAGAACCTTGAAACGGGCTTTGCCTGTCTTCCCAAATCCGAGCACAAGATCCCGGATGACATTTTTGAGCTTTTCCCGGTCCTTGCTGAGATGAAGGCCAGGCGCGGGGGGGACTTGTCTGGTGGGCAACAACAGCAGCTTTCCATTGCCCGGGCGCTTATTGCCCGCCCTAAGGTGCTGCTGTTGGATGAACCGACCGAAGGGATTCAGCCCAATATCATCCAGATGATCGGCCACACCATTCGCCTTCTGCGGGATCGGGGGGAATTGGCCATCGTGTTGGTGGAGCAGAATTTCGAATTTGCCTACCTCAATGCCGATCATTTCCACGTCATGCAGCGCGGACAAATCACCCAATCGATCCCAAAATCCGAAGCCCAACGCGCGCAACTCTTGGACGCGCTTGCGCTATAAGTGATCACTGTTGCCCGTCTCGCGCGCAGGCCCGGCTTGCCCGTAAGGCACAAAACCCTTCTATTATTGTGGAGCGGCGGGGCAGCAAAGTCTTGACTTCCCGACCGTCAAACGGTGTACCTGCGCGAAACCTGAAATAGCCCTAGGAAGGGACCATCATGCACGCCTATCGCAGCCATACCTGTGCCGATCTGAGCCTTGAGAACAAGGGTGACACTGTGCGCCTGTCCGGCTGGGTGCACCGGGTGCGGGACCACGGCGGTGTGCTGTTTTTGGACCTTCGCGACCATTACGGGATCACTCAGGTCATCTGCGACCCTGACAGCCCGGCCTTCGCCGAGATGGAAAAGGTCCGCGCGGAATGGTGCGTGCGCATTGATGGCACCGTAAAGGCGCGGGACGAAAGCCTTGTGAACCCCAAGCTTCCCACCGGCGAGATTGAGGTCTATGCGCGCGACATCGAAGTGCTGGGTTCCGCCGCTGAACTGCCGCTTCAGGTCTTCGGCGAGCAGGAATACCCCGAAGAGACGCGCCTGCGCTATCGCTACCTCGACCTGCGTCGTGAGAAGATGCAAAAGAACATGGCGCTGCGTTCCGACGTTGTGACCTCCATCCGCAAGCGCATGTGGGATCAGAACTTCCGTGAGTTCCAGACGCCGATCATCACGGCGTCTTCCCCCGAAGGTGCGCGCGACTTCCTCGTGCCCAGCCGTCTGCACCCCGGCAAGTTCTACGCCCTGCCGCAGGCGCCGCAGCAGTTCAAACAGCTGCTGATGGTCTCGGGCTTTGATAAATATTTCCAGATCGCGCCCTGCTTCCGCGATGAAGACCCGCGCGCCGACCGCTCGCCCACCGATTTCTACCAGCTCGACATGGAGATGTCCTTTGTCACCCAGCAGGACGTTTTCGACACGATCCAGCCAGTGATCGCAGGCATCTTCCAAGAGTTCGGCGGCGGCAAAAAGGTCGATCAGACGTGGGAACAGATTTCCTATAAAGACGCGGCGCTGTGGTATGGCTCGGACAAGCCCGACCTGCGCAACCCGATCAAGATGCAGGTGGTCTCGGACCATTTCCGCGATTCCGGCTTCGCGATTTTCGCCAAGCTGCTGGAGCAGGATGGCACCGAAATCCGCGCGATCCCCGCGCCCAAGGGCGGCAGCCGCAAGTTCTGCGACCGCATGAACGCCTTTGCTCAAAAAGAAGGTCTGCCCGGCATGGGCTATATCTTCTGGCGGGATCAGGGCAACGGGATGGAGGCGGCTGGCCCGTTGGCCAAAAACATCGGTCCCGAGCGCACCGAGGCGATCCGCCAGCAGTTGGATCTGGGTGTCGGCGATGCAGCCTTCTTCCTTGGTGGCAAGCCGAAGTCGTTTGAAGCAGTCGCAGGCCGCGCGCGGAACGTGATCGGCGAGGAGTTGAACCTCACCGATAAGGACCGCTTTGCCTTTGCTTGGATCGTCGATTTCCCGATCTACGAGCGTGACGAAGAGACCGGCAAGATCGATTTTGAGCACAACCCCTTTTCCATGCCGCAGGGCGGGATGGAGGCGCTGCAGGGCGATCCGCTCAAGGTGCTGGGCTATCAATATGACCTCGCTTGCAACGGCTACGAACTGGTCTCGGGCGCGATCCGGAACCATAAGCCCGAGATCATGTTCAAAGCGTTTGAGATCGCAGGCTATGGCGAAGACGAGGTGCGCAAGCGCTTTGGCGGTATGGTTAACGCCTTCCAATACGGCGCCCCGCCTCACGGTGGTTGTGCTGCCGGTATCGACCGCATCGTCATGCTACTGGCCGAAGAACAGAACATCCGCGAAGTCATCCTCTTTCCGATGAACCAGCGTGCCGAAGACCTGATGATGAACGCGCCTTCTGAACCCACCAGCGATCAGCTGATGGAACTGGGCTTGCGGGTCATCCCGCAGGAGTGATCCTTTCTGAGTGAAATGTCGCCCCCGGCTTAGTCGGGGGTGATATTGCCCGGTAGGATGCCCAGCACCAGAACTGGACAGCCGCCGCTGCGCCCGGCGGCGATGCGGCTGATAAGCTTATGGGTGCCGGTGGTGCTGGCCCCGAACTTTGCGCTTACGGTCTTGTCGGTCTCATTGCCGAATTTGTCCAAGCAATTGCCGAGCGATTTGAAAAACCCGTTCGATAGTTCGCGCGTCACGATGACGCCAACGTCGATCACCCCCGCTTCAAAAAAGCTGCGAAAGGCATAGAGGTCACGGTCGTAGGTCTGGTCTTTGCTGTTCCACTCATAGTCGAAAGCCACGCGGCTGCGCCAAAAGTCGACCATATGGTTGTGGATGAAGTCTTCGCGGATGATGCGGTCGACCTCGGGGGCACTGTCGCCCTTGCCAGCGGTAAGTTGCACCAGCAAGTCGGCCTTGATCCGCACTTCCTCGTGGAAATTCTCGGCCGCCGCATATTGGGCGAACCGGGTCGTGGCCGACATGCGGTTGCCTCCCGGCGCGCGGATTTCATTGCGGCTAATGGTGAACTGACGCAGCACGCGGATGATTGCGGCCAGTTCTTCCGGCGCACGCTGTTGCAAGACGGCGGCTGCGCTGCGGTAGCTGGTGACGGAGTAGCGATCGCGCAGATCGACGGGCAGCAGGTCTTCGACGAGCCTTTCATCGTCAAAAACCGCGTCGTCGATGCGCCGCGCCAGATTACTCAGCCGCGACACTGGAATTGTAGCTGTAGGTCTTCCAATCGGGCTTGTAATCCGCCTCGGCCTGATTGCCCCAAACGGTCCAACCCTCGCGGACACCGCGCCCGAACAGTTCGAGGTAGGGGCCCCAAGAGCAGCTTTCGATCAGGTCATATTGCTCATCCGGCTTGCGCGAATGCTCCCGCTTGCGGGTCTGCATCATGTTTACCTGGCGCCGCCCGGCATCTAAGGTGCGTACGTTCTTGCCGCGCACGCCGAAAAGCAAAATTTCGGTCACATTGCGGAAATAGAACCCCACGCCACGCCCGTCACTGCCGCCATCTTTGCGGATTTTATGCCAAATGATGTTGGATTTATATTCAAATCCCCAAGCCTTGAGCACCTGCAGCCCCTCGGGCAACAGCGCGTTCGGCACCCACATGTAACAATGCGCGCGGTCTTCGAGGTGATCGGCCACGGGCAGGGCGCAGATGTCATCAACCGTCATCGTGGGATAACGGGCCAAGCGCTTATGCTCGGGCGCGACCTTGCCGGTGCGGTTGGTGAAGCGCCACGGCGGGTCCGCCATGACGCATCCAAACCGATCTTTGCCCAGAAAGTCGCGTAGGTCTTGTGATGGATTATCGCTCATATCCAATATATTGCGTTTCCTCGGGCTTTCTTGCAACCGCTACCTGCCCAGAGGGGCTGGATATCCACAAGAACGTTAAGAGAACACGTTTATCAGGTAAGAGCGGCTTTGGTCAATCCTCAAGACTGTCTTCGCGCTTTTCCTCGATGAGCTTGGCTTCCTTTTCCTTACGCTTCAGGAACTTGTCGCCGAAGGCGTCGTTATGTTCCTCGCCGATGACCTTCTTGGCGCGGGTGAAAAGCTCGTCTTCTTCCTCGTCCATGTGATGCTCGTAGTCATGCTTGAGTTGCTTGAAACGAGTCAGCCAAGCAGAGGACGACATATCGGTTTCGCGCAGCTCTTCCATGATATCGTCAAGCTGCTGGTGTTCGTGAACCGAATGGCGCGCGTGATCTTGGCCCCATGTTTCGGACATCAGCGTAGAATAAAAGGTCTCTTCTTCGGCGGCGGCGTGGGATTTCACGTCATGGTAAAAACGGTCCCAAGCCTTGCGGCGCTCGGCGCTGTCGCCTTCGGTGTCGGCAATGGTGTTGAGCAGGGCGCGGTGTTCATCATGATCTTCTTTGATCGCATCATAGATGGAGGGCATGGGAAAAATCCTTTGGTGTTACCTGTGGGTAACGCCGAAGCCACCGGCAGGTTCCCGCCCTAGAAGACCGCGCCCTTCGCCGCTTGGCTGGCGACCTGTTGGAACAGCCCGCCTGTTTGGGCGTGAAATGCCGCCAAAGTAACGACCACCAGCCCCAGAACATTCGCGCCCACGACGATCCAATCGACCGGCTTTGCGGGTTTGACGCTGTCCTTGGCGTGGTGCTGGGTCATCTCACCCTCCGGGGGTCGCTTGCGTTTAGCATAATGCTGCAGGCTGAATGTGGCATGAATGTGTAGCCGGGATGCCAAGACTGGGGTCTGGTGGGATTAATTCAAGTTTATTCATCTTGGCGGCCTGTAAAGCGCGGTGCATAACTTTGCTATGAACAGCAGATCAGACCCGCGCCCTGTCGGGCCCACGATAGAGAATTGGGCCGAGCCCCAACGGCCCGCCGGTGAGGTGCTCTCCGGGCGCCATGTGGTGTTGGAGCCGCTTTCGGCAGAGAAACACGCTGCGCTGCTCTACCCCGCCTATGTGGGGGAGGACCACGTTTGGGATTATCTGCCCTATGGGCCATTCTCTTCGGCGGCGCAGTATCACCGCTGGGTGCGCGATAGTGCAGCGCAGGTCGATCCGTATTTCATGGCGGTGAAAGACCGCGCGCGGGATCAATGGGTGGGCGTGGCAAGCTTTCTGCGGATCAAGCCCGAGGCAGGCAGTATCGAGGTGGGCCACATCAATTTCAGCCCCGCCCTACAGCGCACCCCCGCGGCGACCGAGGCGATATTCCTGATGATGCAATGGGCCTTTGAGGCGGGCTACCGACGGTTCGAGTGGAAGTGCGACGCGCTCAACCGTCCGTCCCGCCGCGCCGCGCAGCGGTTGGGGCTGAGCTATGAGGGTGTCTTTCGGCAAGCAACCATCGTTAAGGGGCGCAACCGCGACACGGCTTGGTTCGCCGCGATCGACACGGAATGGCCCGCGCTGAAAGAGGCGTTTGAAGCTTGGCTGTCCCCCAGTAATTTTGACGGGCAGGGGCAACAGAAGGAACGGCTCGGCGATCTGACCCGCCTTGTTCGTGTAACGAGCGACCCGATGCTTTAAGTGACCTGCCTGCCGGGTGGGTCAAATCGCAATTTTCTCAGTCAATCGGATCTGGATCATTCCGGCTATGGTCGCGGCCTCTGAGCCCGCGGGTTGGCCGAGTGCGCGTTTATGTGCCAAAGCCCTTGCCGCCTCTTCCAGCCTAAGGTCATTCGCGGAACGGGCAACGCCGCAGAGGAATTGCGCGACATAATCAAGCGTGGGCTCATCCGGTTCGCCGCCGAGGACGCCCGCGATATGGGCAATGTCATCTTGAAAGCCGATTCGGTCCGGGGAGATATCTTCATCAGGGAGGGCGCGCAGGCCCACGGGACGACGCTCTTCGGGGAGGGTTTTCAGAATGGCCTGCTGAAAGGATGACAGCGATGTAATCGGCTTCGCGATAAACCCATCGACCCCGGCCGCGCGGGCATCAGGCTCCATATGGCTGTCGCCAGAGATGGCGATAATCGTTTCCACCCGTGGCGTGCTTTGTGTGAGTTCGGCGATCAGGTCCAGACCGCTGCCGTCGGGCAGGCCAAGGTCGACCAACGCCACAGCGGGGCGATAGACCTGTAGATGGCGCCGGGCAGAGCGCAAACTATCTGCCCGCCTGATCCGCGCGCCAGAGCGTAGACAGAGCAGGCGCATCGCCTCGCAAGCGAAACGGCTGTCTTCCACCACCAAAACGGTGAGACCCAGCAGCGGTCGCTCCGCCGTGGGGGTGGGGGTGGTTCTTTCAAAAGGGTCGGTGTCGTCCATGATCGCCTCCAACAACATCTGCTACGCTATCGTTACGCCGCGTTGGCTAACGACGCGTTAACGTGACGCATTGTTGTTCAGCGGACGGGCGGGCATAAAGCTGGCAAATCACGAGGAGCACCCAAGATGATCGGACGTCTTAACCATGTGGCCATCGCCGTGCCGGATCTCGATGCGGCGGCGGATCAGTATCGCCACGCGCTTGGCGCCAAGGTCGGCGCGCCGCAGGCCGAACCGGATCACGGGGTGACCGTGATCTTTATCGAACTGCCCAACACCAAGATCGAATTGCTGCATCCTTTGGGCGATGACAGCCCGATCAATGGCTTTTTGGAAAAGAACCCGGCGGGTGGCATCCACCACATCTGCTATGAGGTCGATGACATCATCGCGGCGCGCGATCACCTGAAATCCACCGGCGCGCGGGTGCTGGGCTCGGGCGAGCCCAAGATCGGCGCCCATGGCAAGCCAGTGCTGTTCCTGCACCCCAAAGATTTCAACGGCGCGCTCGTCGAGCTTGAGGAGGTCTGAGTATGGGCATTGTTTCGGGCCTCGTGCTCTTTGCCGTTATCTGGTCGATGACATTCATGGTCGCCCTGCCGATTCGGGTGCAAACTCAAGGGGACGCAGGCGAGGTCGTGCCCGGCACCCATGCGGGCGCGCCGGCGCAGCATCATCTGGGGCGCAAGGCGCTTTGGACCACGTTGGTCGCTGCAATCATCTGGGCGATCAGCGCCACGGTCATCCTGTCGGGCTGGATCAGCGTGGCGGATATCGAAGGCTGGCTGCATCCGAATGTGGCACCAACACATGGTACAGGTGGGTAAAGGTCGCCGCTCCTAAGATCGGGATCAGCAGGTTCAGCAGCGGCACCGACAGCGGCACCGCCATCAGCACCCCGGCCAGCCAGATCGTGCCCGCATGGCGGCGGCGCAGGCGTTTCGCCTCGTCCCGGCCATGGCGGCGCAGCGCGGCGAGGGTGAAATATTCGCGCCCCAGCAAGAACCCGTTCAGCCCCCAAAAAATGAACAGCGCCGCCGGGGCGAAGAGCAGGTAGAGCACCAGCGCCAGCAGGTTTGCCCCCACCAGCACGCCCATGAAGTTGACAGTATCGCGGATCGCATCGCCGATGCCGACACGGTGCGCCGGGGGCAGATGCGGGTAGTGCACCTCTTCCACCGCATCGGCCACGTCATCCAGAAACATCGAGGTAATCGCCGAGGCGACGGGCACCATCAAAAAGACCGAGAGCACCATGAGCAGGATCAGCGCGCTCCAACTCAGCAGATCATCGAGCCAGTTGACCTCGCCCAGTACCGGAAGCCAAGCGTCTTCGGGCGTGATCCAATCCACCAGATAGGCAAAGCCCGCCGTCGCCGCGACCAGCAGCGCCAGCGACAGGCCGACGCCGAGCAGGACCACCTTGCGAAAGCGCGCATCGCCCAATTGGCCAAGCGCGCGGGTAAAGGACCGCAGGATCGCGTTTACAGCCATGTGGTGATCTCGTCGATGTCAGGGCGCGGACGCTCGGGCGGGGCGGCGGTTTCGGTGCCGATATGGATGATCCCCGCGATACGCTCATGCGGGGCGAGGGCAAAGCCTTCCTCCATGAAACCGCGGTCATGGGAAGGCCAACCGCTGAGCCAGTTTGCCCCCCAGCCTGCGGCAAGCGCCGCGTTGAGCAGCGCAAGGCAGACGGCCCCGGCGGAATATGTCTGCTCTAGTGGTGGGATTTTGGGTGAGGGCTTTTGCACCTCGATCACCGCCACGGCGAGGTTGCCTTGATCGAATTGGCCACGCCCCTTGGCGGTGTCCTCTGGCCCGAGGCCAAGGGCCGCGCCGCGTTTCTCAGCCACTTCGGCCAATCGCGCCATCGCCGCGCGGTCGATGACCACGAAACGCCACGGCTCCAGCTTGCCGTGATCCGGCGTGCGGGCGGCGGCGGTCAGAAGCGGGCGCAGCGCCTCGGCATCGGGCACCGGCAGACCAAGCGTCTTGGCAGGGCGCGAGCGGCGGTTTTGCAGAAAGGCGAGGGCGGAAGGGTCAGCTACGGGCATTGCGGTCTCTTACAGGTCCAGTTGCCACGCCATATCGTCAATCGACTGGCGCAGGAAGGCATCAAAGGCGGGAGAGGGTTGGCGGGCGTGCAGGGACCGCGCCATCGGGTCCGGCGCGTCGATCTTGCTGCCCGCAAGCGCGGCGATCGTGGCATGGCCGCAGAAGGGGACATAGGCCTCGGAATAGCCGCCCTCATGCACCAGCACGAGTTTGCCGTCGCAGAGCTTGTCGGCGGTGTCGCGGATGCGCTTGGTCATTTCGGCAAAGGTGGCGGCGGTGGCCTGCATCCGCGCCAGTGGGTCGACGATTGCCGCGTCATAGCCGCAGGCAACGATAATCATGTCGGGGGCGAAGGCCTCAATCGCGGGGATCACCACGCGGTCCATCGCTTGTAGGTAGGCGGTGTGGCCCGAGCCCGCGTGCATCGGCAGGTTGATGTTATAGCCTCCGCCAGCACCCCGCCCGCGATCTGCGAGGCCGCCGGTGTCGATCGGGTAGTTCCCCTCTTGATGCAGAGAGATCGTCAGAACGTCATCGCGGTCATAATAGATCGCCTCGGTCCCATTGCCGTGGTGCACGTCCCAATCCAGCACGACGACACGCTTTGCCAAGCCCTTGGCCTGTGCGGCCTCAATAGCGATAGCGATATTGGCCAAAAGGCAGAACCCGTTGGGCAGATCCGGCAGGCAGTGATGCCCCGGCGGGCGGCTGAGCGCATAGGCGTTGTCGAGATCGCCGCGTGCCACGGCGTCGACCGCGGCGATGGCCAGCCCGGCAGACAGCGCGGCCAATTCATAGCCCCCGCGGGCGAAGGGGACCGCATGGCCCAAGTCTCCGCCGCCTGCATCAGAGAGCCGCTTGAATTCCTCAAGGTAGCTTTCGGGATGCACCCGTGCCAGCGCTTCGCGGCTGGCCGGGGCGGCGCTGCGGGTATCGAGTTCGTCGAAGAGCCCCGTTACCTCCATAAGGTTCTTCATTCGGCGCTTGGTTTCGGGGTTTTCCGGCAGGCCGCCTGCCGCGAGGGGCTGCACCAGCCCGCCGACCGGCATGGTAAAGGCGTAGTTCCCGCCTGCGTGCCAGAAGCAGCGTTCGTCCCAGAAAAAACCTGTGGTCATCGTGTGATCCCCTTCATCCTTGCGGGGAAGGTGGCGCAGGGCAGCGGGATTGTCCATGGCGGGAAGGGTTCACACGGGCGGTGGTGCGTGGGGTGGGTGCGGGATTCGGTATTTCTAAAAGGATGAAGGGGGCAGGGGAGCTCTTTCGGCAGCGCTGCGGTCAGTTTGCCTCGGCCAGTAGGGCAGCGACATCGAGGGGGGCGTTGACCATTTTGAGATCGCCTTGTGCATCGCGGGGCCAGTCGGCTTGGGGCCGGTCCCGGTACAATTCAACACCGTTGTTGTCGGGATCGCGCATGTAGACCGCTTCGCTGACACCGTGATCGGCGGCGCCGTCCAATGTGATGCCAGCCTCAAGCACCCGGCGCAGGGCGCGCGCCAATTGCTGCCGGTCGGGGTAGAGAAAGGCGCTGTGGTAGAGGCCGGTATGGCCTGGCGGCGGCGGGGTGGCGCCCGCGCTTTCCCATGTGTTCAGCCCGATGTGGTGATGATAGCCGCCCGCGCCCAGAAAAGCCGCCTGATCGCCGTAGCGTTGGGTCACGGCAAAGCCCAGCAAGTCGCCGTAAAAATGAATGGCCCGGTCAAGGTCGGCGACCTTGAGGTGTACATGGCCAACGGTTGCGTGGTTCATCGCTTGGTCCTTTTGCTTTCCAGTCAAGATGGCAGCGAGAGGGGGCAGGCGCAATTGCGCAGGAGGGCAGGGGGGCTGTGCGGCATTGCGCGCAGCCCCGGTCTGTCAGCCGACCATGCCGACGATCTCATAGGTGCGTTTGAGGATCGGGGTGGTGATTTCGCGGGCCTGTTCCGCGCCCCGGGCGAGGATGCGGTCGATCTCGGGCTCATCGGCCATCAGGCGCTGCATTTCGGCGGTGATCGGGCCCATTTTGGACACGGCCAGTTCTGCCAGCGCGGGTTTGAAAGTGCCAAACTGCTGGCCGCCGACTTCGGCCAAGACTTGATCGATGGTCTGGTCGCTGAGGGCGGCGTAGATGTTCACGAGGTTGCGCGCTTCGGGGCGGTCCTTCAGGCCCTCGGCCTCGGACGGCAGCGCGTCGGGGTCGGTCTTGGCCTTTCGGAACTTCTTGGCGATCGTGTCGGCATCGTCGGTGAGGTTGATGCGGCTGGCAGGGGATGGATCGGACTTCGACATTTTCTTGGACCCGTCGCGCAGGGACATGACGCGGGTGGCCGCGCCTTCGATCACAGGCTCGGTCAGGGGGAAGAAATCGACGCCATAGTCGTGGTTGAACTTGGCCGCGATGTCGCGGGTGAGTTCGAGGTGCTGTTTTTGGTCTTCGCCCACCGGCACATGGGTCGCGTGGTAGATCAAGATGTCGGCGGCCATCAGCGCGGGGTAGGCGAAAAGACCGAGGGACGCGGCCTCGGCGTTCTTGCCGGCCTTGTCCTTCCACTGGGTCATGCGGCCCATCCAGCCCATGCGCGCGACGCAGTTGAAGACCCAAGCCAGTTGCGCGTGTTCGGGCACTTGGCTTTGGTTAATCAGGATGGACTTTTCCGGGTCGATGCCCGAAGCGATGAAGCCGGCGCAGAGTTCGCGGGTGCTGCGTTTGAGGTCTTCGGGCTTCTGCGGGACGGTGATCGCGTGCAGGTCGACCATGCAATAGATCGACTGAACGCCCTGTTCCTGAGCATCTGCAAAGCGTTTGAGCGCGCCCAGGTAGTTGCCCAGATGCAGGTCACCCGAGGGCTGAATGCCGGAAAACACGCGCGGGGTGAATTGGGTCTCGGACATCGGGCGGCACCTCTGGGCTGGAAAGTCTTGCGCGGCAGGCTTACTTCTGGCCGCGAACCCCGTCAAGGAGCGCCCATGCAAGACCCTGATTTCCAGCCCCCCGTGAACCCGCTGCCGCCTGCGGTTGTCGTGTTGTTTTTGGCCATTACTGGCGTTGAGGTGGTCTTGTCCTTGGCCGAGGCTGGGCTGGTCGGTGGCCCTGCTGCCGTAGGCTGGCGGCTGGCGCTGGTGCGCGACTTTGGCTTTTCGGGGCTGATCTTTGACGCGATGATCGGGGCGGGCCAGTACCCGATTGAGCACATCTGGCGGGTGGTGACCTATCCGTTCATTCATCTGGGCTTTACCCATGCGATCTTTGCCGTCGTGCTGCTGTTGGCTCTGGGCAAGTTGGTGGCCGAGGCGATGGGGCAGATGGCCTTTCTCGTGATATTTGTGCTGTCGGGGATCGGCGGGGCGCTGGTTTATGGGGCGCTGTTAAACGATCCGGTTTGGCTCGCCGGGGCCTATCCCAATGTCTATGGGTTGATCGGCGGCTATAGTTTTGTGATGTGGCGGCGGCTGCTTGGCTCAGGCGGGCCGCAGTATCAGGCGTTCACGCTGATCGCCCTGCTGATGGGGCTACAGCTTTTCTGGGGCATCTTTTTTGAGACCGGCTTTTTGTGGGTCGCCGAGTTGGCCGGGTTCTTCTGCGGCTTCGGTCTGAGCTTCTTGGTCGCGCCCGGTGAATGGGCGCGACTGAGGGCGCGGTTGCAGCAGCGTTAACCGCGCCGAACCGCGCGTTTGAACTCGGACAAGCGGAAGGCGCCGATCAACTGGCCGATGCCAAAGTAGCTGATCGCGCCGATGGCGATGAGCAGCACCAGCGCCAGACCACGCCACCATGGCAGGCCCAGCATCGGTTGCAGGGCTGCATTGCCCAGCCAAAGGGCGACGCCCATCGCGGCGGAGGCCATGAGAATGCGCCAGATACGCTTGTGGAACCGCGCGTCGAACTTGGCCGCATCGCCAAACCGCCGCGCGCCGATGGCGAGGCAGGCAAACATCGTCCAGCCCGCCAGCGTAGTTGCAACAGCAGGGGCGATCCAGCTGATGAAGGGCGCAAGGCCCACCGCGAGAGCCGCGTTGACGACCATGGCGACCACAGCAAAGTAGAAGGGGCGGCGGGTATCTTCGCGTGCGAAATAGACCGGTTGCAGGATCTTTTGCAGCACGAAGGATGGCAGGCCGAGGCCGTAGATCATCACCGCTGTGGCAATCGCTGCGGTGTCATCCACGCCCGAGGCGCCGCGTTGGAACAATACGGTAACCAATGCGAAGGGCACCACCATCAGCGCCACTGCCGAAGGGATCGTCAAGGCCAGCGAAATCTCGGCGGCGCGGCTAAGCGCAGTTTGCGCGCCGTCGTTGTCCCCGGCGCGCAGGCGGCGCGAAAGGTCGGGCAGCAGCACGATGCCCACGGCGATGCCCACAACGCCCAAGGGCAATTGGTACAGACGGTCTGCGGCAAAGAGCCATGAGACGGCTTTGTCATATTGACTGGCGACCAGCTGCCCGACCACGAGGTTAATCTGCATCACGCCAGAGGCAAGCGCAGCGGGCAGGGCGATGACGATCATCGCCCGCATGTCGGGAGTCCAGCGGGGCCGCGTGGGTCGCAGCGGATAGCCCGCCTCAGCCGCAGCGCGCCATGTCAGCGCCAGTTGGGCCACGCCAGCCACTGGGATCGACCAAATCAGCCAAAGCGCCACATCGCCCCCGGTGAGGGCGGCGAATGTCATGGCAGCGATGACAAAAATGTTCAGCAACACCGGCGCGGCGGCGGCCACGGCAAAACGCCCGGTGGCGTTGAGAATGCCCGAGAACAGTGCCGAGAGCGACATGCACAGGATATAGGGAAAGGCGATACGGCCAAAGGCGACGGTCATATCGAACCGAGGGTCGCCGACAAAGCCTTCGGCGGTCAGCCAGACCAACCCGGGCATGAAGATCATGCCCAAGGCGGTCAGCGCGAGCACCACCAGCGCCAATCCGTTGAAGGCATCGCGGGCGAATTTGCCAGCGCCTTCCTCGCCCTCCAGCTTTTTGGCGAACATCGGCACGAAGGCGGCGTTGAACGCGCCCTCGGCAAAGAAGCGGCGGAACATATTGGGCAGGCGGAAGGCGGCGACGAAGGCGTCCATCACCGGGCCGGGGCCAATGAGCGACAGAAGCAGTACTTCGCGCAGGAAGCCGAGCACGCGGCTCAGCAGGGTCCAGACCCCAACGGTAAAGAAGCCGGACATAAGACGGATAGGTTTCATTGGGAGAGCCTTAGGTTGCGCTGGGTGATCCCTAGCGTGGCGGCTCATCCGGTGCAATGCGGGGTGATTGGCCCTGATGGGCCGCTTACCCCGCTTTGGCGGTACAACGCTTATCCGCCGGTCGGGTAGATAAAGCCGTTAACAGGATAGGTGCTGCCAAAGGCGCCGGGCTGGCTTTCGACCCGTACCGCGGACCAGTCGTTGCTGTCCGACACGTCGATGACGGCCATCTTCAGCGAGACTTGATTGCGTTTCCAATTGGCGTGATCCACCCGGATTTCGCGCGGCGAGACGACATCGGAAACCACAGCGATATGCCCCATCGGCAACGAGCTGGTCCCGCTAAACGCCATAACGGCACCGACCACAGGCTCATTGCCGCGCGGATAAAGCCCTTTGGCCTTGCCCCACCATGTCTCTGCATTGCCGCGAATCTGGATGCCGCTGACATTGCGGGCAAAGGGCACGCACCAAACGCGCTGGCCCTTGGCCCGCATGTCTTGGGCTGTTTGCACGGCCATGAAATGGCGCTGCGGATCTATCCCAGAAAAATCATAGGACTGCGGGATGTCGGGCGCTTTGGCGCAGGCTGCCGTCAAAAGAAGTGTGGCGCAAAGGGCCATCAGGCCCCGGTTCGGCAGTGCTGCGCGTGTGACGCTCATATGTCCCTCATTCATGGAATCCCGCGCTTCTGCCGGGTTGAAAGGGATTTTGAGGATCCGATGTCAAAAGCAAAGCGCGGAAATAGAGGGTGGCGGGATTTTGCCGGTCAAAGCGTGCCGAAGGAACCCTAGCCCTCGGCCCGCTCAACCCCTGCGGCTATCGCTTCGCGCAGGCGCTTTTCCAAGGTGCGCTGCTTGGCCTCGGTGTAGTATTTCAGGCCGAACATGTCTTTGACGTAGAAGGTATCGACCACCTGCTCGCCAAAGGTCGCGATCACGGCGTTAGCAATATAGACGTTTGAGCCAGCCAAGGTGCGGGTCAGATCATAAAGAAGGCCGGGCCGGTCACGGGTGTCGACCTCAATGATGGTATAGATTTCCGAGCCTTCATTGTCGAAAGTGATATGGGTCGGCACCTTGAACGCACGTTCGCGTTTCTTGACCTTATCGCGCGATTTCAACGCATCGCGGGCGACGATCTCCCCCCGCAGGGTCTTTTCGATCGTGTCGCGCAGGCGCGGCAGACGCGAAGCTTCATAGGCGTTGCCTTCGCTGTCCTGAATCCAGAAGGCATCGGTCACGAAACCGTCTTTGGTGGTATAGCTGCGCGCGTCGACGACATTGGCCCCGACCAGTGCAAGCGCCCCCGCAAGCCGAGCAAAGATGCCCGGATGATCGGCCATGACAAAGCTGGCGCGGGTGGCACCGCGATCCTCATCCGGGTGCAGGTCGATGCGGATATCATCGTTGCCGATGTCGCGCAGCAGTTCCGCAAAGGCGACATGGGCGGTGACATGCAGACCCTGCCAATAGGGCGGGTAGTGGCGGGCGGTCTCTTGCTGCAAAAGCTTGCGCGGCCAGTCGGAAAGCGCGGCGCGCAGGGCTTTCTTGGCCTCCGCCCCCCGGTTCTCACGGTTGAGGTCTTCAAGCCCGGTTTCCAGCGCCCGCTCGGTCTGGCGATAGAGGGCCCGGATCAGCACCGCTTTCCAATTGTTCCACGTGTTCGGCCCGACGCCGCGAATGTCGCAGACCGTCAGCACACAGAGCAGGTCGAGCCGTTTGACCGTCTGTACCGCCTTGGCAAAATCGCGCACCGTGCGCGGATCGGCGATGTCACGTTTCTGGGCCATGTCAGACATCAGAAGGTGATAGCGCACCAGCCATTCCACGGTGTCGACCTCATCGCGTTTCAGCCCCAGCCGCGGGCCGATGCGCCGCGCGAGTTTCGCGCCGATGATCGAATGATCCTCGGGTCGCCCTTTGCCGATGTCATGCAGCAGCAGTGCCACATAAAGCACCTTGCGATTGACCCCGCGCTTCAGGATCGAAGAGGTAACGGGCAGTTCTTCTTCCAGCTCGCCTTTTTCGATCCGGGCGAGGTTGGCAATGCACTGGATGGTATGTTCGTCCACGGTGTAGGAGTGGTACATATTGAACTGCATCATCGCCACGATGGGCTCAAACTCAGGGATGAAGGCGCCCAAGACGCCCAATTCGTTCATCCGCCGCAAAGAGCGTTCGGGATTGCCGTGTTTCAACAGCAGATCAAGGAAGATGCGCCGCGCCTCGGGTGTGCGGCGCATGTCATCGTCGATCAGCGCGAGGTTGGCTTTAATCAGCCGCATTGCGTCCGGGTGGATCAGCATCCCCGTGCGCAGCGCTTCTTCAAAGATCCGCAGCAGGTTCAACTTGTCTTGCAGAAACTCTTGGTCGTCTTTTAGCGCGATGCGGTTGTGGACCACCTGAAACCCTTCGCGCATTTTCGGGCGGCGGCGAAAGATGCGCTCCAGCAGCGGCTCGGCCTTCATATGCGACGCTTCAAGCCCGCTGACAAAGATACGGGTCAGATCCCCCACCGCCGTTGCGTGGCGGAAATAGGCCTGCATGAAGATCTCGACGCCCCGCCGGCCCCCGATATCCTGATAGCCCATCGCTTGGGCAACCTGCACCTGCATGTCAAAGGTCAACTGTTCCGTCGCGCGACCTGCAATCAGGTGAAGATGCCCGCGCACGGCCCAGAGAAAGGCCTCGGCCTCGCGGAAGGTGTCGTATTCATCGGCGCGAAAGACACCGAGATCGACCAGATCGGCGACCCGGTCCACGTCATGGATGAACTTGGCAATCCAAAAGAGCGAATGCAGATCGCGTAGCCCGCCTTTGCCTTCCTTGACGTTGGGCTCGACCATATAGCGCTCACCCTGTTTCAGGTGGCGGTTGTCGCGCTCCTCCAGCTTGGCTTCGATGAAATCTTTTCCGGCGCCCGAAAAAAGGTCGTTCTTAAGGCGTTCGGAAAGCTCTTGGGCGAGGGTGAGATCGCCATCGATAAACCGGTTTTCCAGCAGAGCGGTTTGGATGGTGTAGTCATCGGCCCCAAGCCGCAGGCAATCTTCGATGGTGCGGGTGGCGTGACCTACCTTCAGCTTCAAATCCCACAGGATATAGAGCATCGATTCAATCACGCTCTCCGACCAAGCGGTGGCCTTGTAAGGGATGAGGAAAAGCAGATCGACATCGGAAAAGGGCGCCATCTCTCCCCGGCCATAGCCGCCCACGCCGATCATGGCGAGCCGTTCACCCTCGGTCGGGTTCGGATTGGGGTGCAGAACCTGCGTGGCAATCTGCAAGACGCAGCGCAGCAGTTGGTCGGTAAGATAGGTGTAGGAAGAGGTCATCGCCCGCGCATCAAAGGGCGATTCCGCAAAGCCCGCGGCGATTGCCTTGCGGCCTGCCTGCTGGGCTTCTTGGATGAGGGGGACGATCTCGGCCCGCAGCGCGGCACCTTCCAGCGTGCTATCGCGTTGCGAAAGGGCCTGCCAGACGGCTGTATCGTCAAAGATTTGTTCGGGCGCGCAAATCAGGCGCGGGTGTCGACGCGCGCCTGATGTTGTTGTCGGTTTCGCGAGGTCCAATTCAGAAACCAGCCCCGCCAAAGCCGCGCGGCGCTGGGTCTAGCACGACAACCCGGTTGTTGCGGATCGTGGCCACGGCCAGCGCACGTTCATTGGCGCCATCGCGGCGCAGACGGAAGATGCCGCTGGCCCCTTGGAAACCCGCCCCTTGGGTGAGGGCCGCACCGGAAAGCGCGTTGGATTTGCCGCTCTTTACCAAGGACCCGATCGCCGCGATCCCGTCAAAGGCCAGCCCGGCCAAAGGATGGGGGGCGCTGCCATAGGCCGCTTTGTAGCGGTTGGAGAAGGCACCGCTTGCCGCTGTGTCTGGCAGGGCAAACCAGCCGCCCTGCACGCCGGGTAGGGCCAGCGTTTGCTGCGGGATGTCCCAACGGGTCAGGCCGACATATTGTGTGGTCGCCGATTGGATCCCAGCTTCGGGCAGCAGCTCTGCGAAAAGTGGCAGGGCACTGGCCGAGGACGTTGTGAGGAACAGCGCATTCGCGCCACTGCCTTCGATCGTCGCCTTGACCCGCGGCACGGCAGCCACGACCGACTCTTGGCTCAGCGCGTAATCCACGGTGCCCGCCAGTGTCGCGCCATTGGCGCTGATCGCCTGAACAATCGCATCACGGCCTAGTTGACCGGCAAGGTCTTGACCATGCAGCACGACCATTTTGTCTTTGCCATTGCGCTTGGCAAAGCTCACCAAACGGTTGGCGGTATTGGCAAAGGTCGGCCCAAGCACGAAGACATTGCCGCCCGCGATGGTCGGGTTGTTCGAGAAAGAGATCACATTGACCCCGGAAGAGGCCACCGCCACGCCGGCCGCATTGGCCGCCTCGCCGTAAACCGGCCCGAGGATGATCTTGGCCCCTTCATTCACCGCCTGAGAGGCAGCGGCAGCGGCTTTGCTGGCGTTGCCCGCGGTGCCATAGACGCGCAGGTCAATCTCGACGCCGCCAAGGTCGCGCATCGCAAGACGCGCTGCATTCTCAAGGTTTTTGGCCAGCAACTCATCGCTGGCAGAGCCGCCGCGCGGCACCAAAAGCGCGACAGGAACGGGGGCAGAGGGGTCAATGCGCGGGCCGCCGGAATTGGCGCCGCCGATGGCGACGGGCTGACAGGCCGCCAGCAGGACCGCGAATAGAGGCAATAAGAGCAGGTGCATCTTCTTGCGGAAGGCTCGGAAACAGGCAATCATTTGTATTCACTCCCCGGTGGTGGCAAGACGACGACGGTCGCCGGAACATGGCCGCGATCATAGTCACTGCGAAAGGCGGGTCCAGCGTTGAAATTCCTCAAGACAGATCTAGCCCCAGGACTTTATTTCGTGGGCGTCCCAATCGGCACCGCACGCGATATCACGCTGCGTGCGCTGGACACGCTCGCCGCGGCGGATCTGCTGGCGGCCGAAGACACGCGCAGCCTGCGCAGGCTTATGGAAATCCACGGGGTGCCGCTTAATGGACGCAAGGTAATCGCCCTGCACGACCACAGCGGCCCATCCGTGCAAGAGCGGCTTATCGCGGCGGTCCGTGAGGGCAAATCGGTCGCCTATGCGTCAGAGGCGGGCATGCCCCTGATCGCCGATCCGGGCTTCGAGCTTAGCCGTGCCGCCGCCGAGGCGGGGGTGATGCAGACCTGCGCACCGGGGCCCTCGGCGGTGCTGACCGCGCTGGCGCTGGGCGGCCTGCCGACGGATGCGTTTTTCTTCGCAGGCTTCCTGCCCAATAGTAAATCCGCACGGATCGCGGCGCTGGAAAAGCTGCGCGACGTGCCGGGAACCTTGGTATTTTACGAATCACCCAAACGGCTTGGGGCCATGCTGCGCGATGCGGCAACCGCGCTGGGCGCGGGGCGCAAAGCAGCCATGTGCCGAGAGTTGACCAAGAAGTTCGAAGAAATTCAACGCGATACGCTTGAAAGCCTTGCAGAGACCTATCAGGGCCAATCGCCAAAAGGCGAAGTGGTCGTTCTTATTGATCGAAGCCGTTCAGAGTCTGTTAATCACCTTGACCTAGAAACAGATTTGCAACGGGCGCTTAAAGAGATGTCGATGCGTGACGCTGTCGATTTGGTGGCGCAGGCCCATGGCCTGCCACGGCGGCAAGTCTATCAGGCGGCATTGGCGCTCGGCAAAAGTTAGGACAACAGTCGGAGTAACGAACATGGCGCAGGGTGACACAGGAATGATGCGAACTGCGGCCAAGCGCCAACGAGGCCGCATGGCCTATCATGCCGGGATCGCAGCCGAAAATAGGATCGCGCAAGACTACGAAAGACGCGGCTTTGCCATCGCGCGCCGCCGCTGGCGTGGCCGCGCCGGAGAGATTGACCTGATCCTGCGCGATGGGGCTGCCTTGATTTTTGTCGAAGTGAAGCAAAGCCGAAGTTTTGCGCGTGCCGCTGAAAGCCTCTCTGCCCGACAGATGCAGCGCATCTACCGCTCTGCCGAAGAATTCCTTGCCGGTGAACCTGCTGGCAGCCTGACCGAAGTGCGCTTTGACGTGGCGCTTGTCGATGGGCAGGGAGCCACGGAAATCATCGAAAACGCTTTTGGCTACGGCTGACCCATTGCGCATAGGCCCCTGCTGCGCCATCTAAGAAGCGATCCCAAACGCCTGCACCGTCGGTCCGGGTCGGATCACGACAAGGTAAGCAGCGGGGGACGCCGATGAAAATCGCCTTTCAAATGGACCCGATCGGGGACGTGAACATCAACGCCGACAGCAGCTTTCGGCTGGCTGAAGAAGCGCAGGCGCGGGGGCATGAGCTGTTCTTTTACACACCCGATCATCTGGCGTACCAAGAGGGGCGGATCACCGCGCGGGGCTATGATTTTACCGTGCAGCGCGTGCAGGGCGATCATGCCCAGTTCGGAGAGGAGCGAGAGGTCGATCTGGCCGATTTCGACGTGGTCTGGCTGCGCCAAGACCCGCCTTTCGACATGCATTACATCACCTCGACCCATTTGCTGGATCGGCTGAAAGACACCACATTGGTGGTCAACGATCCCTTCTGGGTGCGCAACTATCCCGAGAAACTTTTGGTTCTCGATTTCCCCGACCTGACGCCGCCCACCACCATTGCGCGGGATCTATCGACCATCAAAGCCTTCAAGGCGAAGCACGGCGATGTGATCTTGAAGCCGCTCTATGGCAATGGCGGCGCCGGGGTGTTCCGGCTGGATGCCAATGACCGCAACCTTACCTCGTTGCATGAGCTGTTCACCGGTTTCTCTCGGGAGCCGCTGATCGTTCAGAAATTCCTGCCCGCCGTGTCGAAAGGCGACAAGCGCGTCATCCTTGTGGACGGGGAGCCAGTAGGAGCGATCAACCGCGTACCGGCGGAAGGCGAAACGCGGTCGAATATGCATGTCGGCGGGCGACCGGAAAAGGTCGGGCTGACCGAGCGCGATCTGGAGATTTGCGCCGCCATTGGCCCATTGCTGAAAGAAAAGGGTCAGGTCTTCGTCGGTATCGATGTCATCGGCGACTATTTGACCGAAATCAACGTGACTTCTCCCACCGGCATTCAGGAACTGGAACGGTTCGACGGCGAGAATATCGCTGGCAAAATCTGGGAGGCGATCGAGGCCCGCCGCGGGTGAGCCTGCGCCAGCATCTTTTGAACCGCTGTCTGCGCCTGACAGAGAAGCCTTTGTTGGCCCGCGCAAACCCTCAAATGCTGCGGGCCACGATGGAGATGCAGGCGCGGCTCTTTTTTAAAGGGCCGCGCGATGTCTTCGCCGAATGGCGGGGCTTGCCGGGGGCGGGTTCGGTGCTGTGGCTTACGCCGCAGGGCCCTTCGAATGGTCGCGTGATCCTCTACGTCCATGGCGGCGGATTTGTCTTCGGCAGCCCGGAAACCCACCGTGCCATGGTCGCGCGTTTGGCGCTGCTGACGGGCGCGCAGGCGGTGCTGCCGCGCTATGCGCGGGTGCCGGAAGCGGCCTTTCCCAAACCTGCGGAAGACATCCGCGCGGCTTGGGACGCGCTGTGTCGGACAGGCATCGCCGCGCGGGACATCGTGATTGGCGGCGACAGCGCGGGCGGTGCTTTGGTCTTTGACCTTTTGGCGGAGCTTTGCCGCGAAGGCGCGGCGCTGCCTGCGGGCGTCTTCGGGCTTTCCCCCTTGTTGGACATGACCTTTTCCGGCGCGAGCTTCACGCAGAATGCCGAAAGTGACGTGTTGTTGCCCGCCGCCCGCGCGGCAGAGATGGCGCGGCTATATCTGCGGGGGCAGAGCGCAGAGAGCCCGCGGGCAAGTCCGATCCTCGCGGATTTCAAAGGGGCGCCGCCGGTCTGGCTTACCGTGAGTGACAGCGAAATCCTACGCGACGACAGCCGCCGCTTTGCGGCCCGTTTGCGCGACGCGCAGGTGCCGGTCACCTTTCAAGAGGTCCATGATCTGCCGCATGTTTGGCCGCTGTTCCAAAACCACCTGCCGGAGGCGCGCGAGACCCTTGCGACCCTCGCCGAGTGGATCAGCGCCTTGCCGCCGGATCGGGCAGGCGAAAGCTGATCGCTTCGGCCATATGGGGGCGGCGCACCTCGGCGGCACCCTCGAGATCGGCGATGGTGCGGGCCACGCGCATGACCCGGTGATATCCACGCGCGGAGAGGCAAAACCGTTCAGCCGCACGCAGCAGCAGGTCGCGCGCTTCCGCATCCGGGCTGCCGACCGTTTCGAGCAATTCCCCCGCCGCGTCGGCATTGGCCGATATGCCGTCATGCTGGGCGTAGCGGGTTGATTGGAGCGCCCGCGCGGCAGCGACCCTTGCCGCAACCTCGGCAGAGGTGTCGCCGTTGGCGGGCAGGTTGAGGTCACTGTAGCTGACGGGGGGCACGTCGACACGCAGGTCGAAACGGTCCATCAGCGGGCCCGAAATGCGGCCTAGGTAGTCTTCGCCGCAGGCCGGGACGCGGGCGCAGGCGCGGGCCGGATCGGGCAGATATCCGCATTTACACGGGTTTGCTGCGGCCACCAGCATGAAGCGGCAGGGGTATTTCACATGGGCGTTGGCGCGCGCGATCATGACCTCGCCAGTTTCGATCGGCTGGCGCAGGGTTTCGAGGACTGTGCGATTGAACTCTGGAAACTCATCCATGAACAGCACGCCATTATGCGCGAGGGATGCCTCACCCGGTCGCGCTTGGCGTCCGCCGCCGATGATGGCGGCCATCGAGGCCGTATGATGCGGCTCGCGAAAGGGGCGGCTGCGGGAAATGCCCCCCTCATCTAGAAGCCCGGCGAGGGAGTGGATCATCGACGTCTCCAGCGCCTCGGTCGCGGTAAGCGGCGGCAGGATGCCCGGCAGCCGCGCGGCCAGCATGGATTTGCCCGAACCCGGCGTGCCGACCAACATTAGGTGGTGCCGTCCGGCGGCGGTGATTTCCAGCGCGCGTTTGGCGCGTTCCTGACCTTTGACTTCGCGTAGATCGCGGCCTGCCGCAGTCAATGGCACTTCCCCCGGCTCTGCGGGGGTGATTGGCACTTGGCCTGTGTAGTGGCGAACAACGTCGCCTAGATTGGCCGCGGCGATGATCTGTGTGTTGCCGACCCAAGCGGCCTCTGCTCCCGATCCTGCGGGGCATAGAAGGCTGCGGTCGTGGGTGGCGGCAGCCATCGCCGCGGGGAGGGCACCGACGACCGGCATCAGCGTGCCGTCAAGCGAAAGCTCTCCCAAGGCGACCACATTCTGGGTGATGTCTTCCGGCAGGATGTCGAGCGCTGACAGAAGTGCCAGTGCGATGGGCAGGTCGAAGTGACTGCCCTCCTTGAGCAGGTCTGCCGGGGAAAGGTTCACGGTGATGCGTTTTGACGGCAAGGCGATGGCCATGGCACTGAGCGCGGTGCGCACCCGGTCGCGCGCTTCTGACACGGCCTTGTCCGCCAGTCCGACGATAGAGAAACCGGGCAGGCCCGCAGTGACCGCGCATTGCACCTCGACAATGCGCGCCTCAACCCCCTGAAATGCGACCGTATAGGCCCGCGATACCATTGCCTACTCTCCCGCCTTGCTATGGTTAACCGATAGGCAAGACGGGTTTAGGAATGGTTAATGCAGGTCTTAGGCCGCCTTAGCGACGGGCCAGTCCCGTTTGGGCAAACCAAGCTCATAGGGAAACGGCTCATACGCGGTTTCCAACCCGGCAGCGCGCCATATTTTGAAGGCCGGATCATGGATTGTGGCGTCGCAATAGGCCCGCGCATCAGCCGAGACAGGCAGGTCATAGCCGACGATCCGCGCGGCAACCGGGGCATAGAATACGTCAGCGAGCGAGTAGGCCCCGAAAAGCCATGGCCCTGCGCTGCGCGGCTGGCTGCGGGCATGTCGCCACAGGTCTTCGATGCGCTCTAGATCCTGCCGGGTGTCAGCATCCGGGTCGAACCCTTCCCACACATGTTCCAATTGCATCGGGCAGGCTCCGCGCAGTGCGCCGAAGCCGGAAGCCATCGCAGCACATAGCCAGCGCGCCGTGGCCCGGGCGGCTGGATCGGCGGGCCAGAGCCCGGCATCGGGATGCCGTTCGGCCAGCGTTTCGGCCATGGCCAGCGTCTCTCCCACCACGGTGCCGTCGGGCAGACGCAGGGCAGGCACCAACCGCGCCGGGGCGAGGGGGGCAAGGTCTTGGGCCATGGTCCCGCTGTAGAGACCGACCAGATGCGCGCGGTAGGGCAGACCGAATTTCTCAAGCATCAGCCACCCCCTGAGGGACCAGCTGGAGAAGGTGCGATCGCCGATATAAAGATCATATGTCATAGGCGAAATTAGGCAGAAGCGGGCTGCCAAGCAAAGCCCTTTATGCAGCAGTGCAGGCTAGGGCGTGTGATTAATGCCGTTGATCCGCCAAGTGCCGCTTTCATGTACCAAATGCGTGACCGAGAGATTGTCGATCTTATGGGCCATTGCCTCAAGCGGGCCGCCGCCTTGGGCCTGTTGGACCTGCGTGAGGATCACCCCGAAATGCGCCACGGCGATCACATGGGCGTTGGGGTGGGCCGCGTTGATCCGTGCCACCACCCGGTCGACGCGGGACTTGGTCTGATTCCAGCTTTCCCCTTCGGGGGCCGCGACATCGCCGGGCGTCTCCCAATAGGCGCGGCTGAGGTCGGGGTCACGCGCGGCAACCTCGGAAAAATGCAGCCCGTCCCAAGCGCCGAAATGCAGTTCGCGCAGCCCTTGTTCATGGGGCAAGCGGCGACGAGAGGGCAGGGCCAGCGCATCCGCCGTATGCACCGCGCGCATCAGGTCCGATGAGACAAGCAGCGCGTCGTCAGGCAGGTGCAGGTTCAAACGTGCCAGACGGGGAGCATCGGAAAGGTCGGCCGGGACATCCCGCCAACCGACAAAGTTTTTCTCATGGGTCGGGCCGTGGCGCACCCAGTGCCAGATGGTCACGGCATCTCCCCTTTCAGCAGTTGCGGCAGGCCAACGACGACCTGCACCACGGTGTCCGCCTCGGCGGCCAAGGCGATGTTGAGCCGTCCCTGAGCCTCGCGGAATTGCCGCGCCATGGCGTTTTCGGGCACGATGCCTTGGCCGACCTCGTTCGAGACGATGACCCAATGCGCGGCACAGGCGCGCAGAGCCGTCAAAAGCGCCGCCTGCGCCTCGGCTAAATCGCTGCCTTCCATCAGGTGATTGCTAAGCCACATGGTCGCGCAGTCGATCAGCACGATTTCGCCTGCGGGCAATTTCGCCAGCGGTTCGGCCAGATCAAGCGGGCATTCAACGGTGCGCCATCCCGCATCACGTCTTGCTTGATGCTTTTTCACGCGTTCTTGAACTTCGTCATCCCAAATGCGTCCGGTGGCAAGGTAAGTCTTTGGCAGACCGCTGGAATTTACGAGGGCCTCTGCCCATTCCGACTTGCCCGAGGCCGCCCCGCCTAGGGCAAAGGTAGTTCTAGGCAACATCTTCTCACCAAATATTTGAACCAAATGGCATGTCTCTGCGTATCTCCACCAACGGCCCATCACAAGGTGCGCCACGCATTTCTCAAGGGGGATACCAAATGTCATTGCAGACCGCTCGCGAATTTTCACTCACCCGCACCGCAATGAAGGCCGAATTGCTCGACGCCGAGACAGAGTTGGAATTGGCCTATGCGTGGCGTGATCAGCGGGATGAGGCCGCTCTGCATCGTTTGATCACCGCCTACATGCGTTTGGCGATCTCAATGGCGGGCAAGTTCAAGCGCTACGGCGCGCCGATGAACGATTTGATCCAAGAGGCTGGTCTGGGTCTGATGAAAGCCGCCGACAAATTCGACCCCGACCGCGGCGTGCGGTTCTCGACCTATGCGGTCTGGTGGATCAAGGCGAGCATTCAGGATCATGTGATGCGCAACTGGTCGATGGTACGGACCGGTTCGACCTCCTCGCAGAAATCCTTGTTCTTCAACATGCGCCGCGTGCAAGCCCGGTTGGAGCGTGAAGCCACGGCCATGGGCGAGACATTGGACAAGCACCAGTTGCGCCAGATGATCTCGACCGAGATCGGCGTGCCGTTGCATGATGTCGAGATGATGGAAGGGCGTCTGTCGGGCTCTGACTATTCGCTGAACGCCACGCAATCGGCTGAGGACGAGGGCCGCGAGTGGATCGAAGCGCTGGCCGACGAAAGCGCGCAGGCCGCGGAACGTGTCGAAGAAAGCCATGACACCGCGCAACTGCGCAACTGGCTGCTGACGGCGATGCAGGGGTTGTCCGAACGGGAGCAGTTCATCGTGCGCGAGCGCAAATTGCGCGACCCTGCCCGCACCTTGGAAAGCCTCGGGGATGAGCTGAGCCTCAGCAAAGAGCGGGTGCGCCAGCTTGAGGCCGCGGCCTTTGGCAAAATGCGCAAGTCGCTTGAACTGCAATCGCGCGAGGTTTTTGCCTTTCTCGCCTGACCCCCTTCAGCGATGCCCACCGGGGCTGGCAGATTTCGCCGCCCCGGATTAAGGTCTCCCGAACGCAAACGGGGGGCCTTTATGCTGTCGGGCAAACATATTCTGCTGATCATCGGCGGTGGCATTGCCGCCTATAAATCCCTCGATCTGATCCGCCGCCTGCGCGAACGCGGGGCCAAGGTGACCCCGGTTTTGACCCGCGCAGGCGAAGAGTTCGTCACCCCGCTTTCCGTCTCTGCCCTGACCGGGGTGAAGGTGTTTCGCGATCTTTTCGATCTGGGGGATGAGGCCGAGATGGGCCACATCCAACTTAGCCGCGCGGCAGACCTGCTGGTGGTCGCCCCCGCCACGGCTGATCTGATGGCCAAGATGGCGCAGGGTGCGGCGAATGATCTGGCCTCGACCCTGCTGTTGGCCACCGACACGCCCGTATTGCTGGCGCCTGCGATGAATGTGCGCATGTGGCAGCACCCCGCGACACAGCGCAACATCGCCACGTTGCGCGGCGATGGCATCACCATGGTGGGCCCGAATGACGGTGACATGGCCTGCGGCGAATTTGGACCGGGGCGCATGGCCGAACCGCTTGAGATTGTCGCCGCTGTTGAGGCGCAGCTTGGCAACGGACCCCTCAAGGGCAAACGCATCCTCGTTACCTCCGGCCCGACCCATGAGCCGATCGACCCGGTGCGCTACATCGCCAACCGCTCTTCTGGTGCGCAGGGCACGGCCATCGCGCGCGCGCTCAGGGCTTTGGGAGCAGATGTGACCTTTGTCACCGGCCCGGCAGAGGTTGCGCCGCCCGAGGGGGTCAAGGTGGTGCCCGTGCAAACAGCGCAAGAGATGATGCAGGCGGTAAACGCCGCACTGCCCGCCGATGCCGCCGTCTTTGCCGCTGCGGTGGCCGATTGGCACGTGCAGGGGGCAGGGGACCGCAAGCTGAAGAAATCCAAAGACGGGCTGCCCAGTCTCAAATTCGCGGAAAACCCCGACATCTTGAAAACCATCAGCCAGCGCAGCGAAGGCCGCCCCGCGCTCGTCGTGGGCTTCGCGGCAGAGACCGACGATGTGCTGGCCCATGCCACCGCGAAACGCGCGCGCAAGGGCTGTGACTGGATCGTCGCCAACGACGTTTCCCCCGCCACCGGTATCATGGGCGGGCGCGAGAATGCCGTGACGCTGATCACCGACGCGGGCGCAGAGGACTGGCCGCGCATGGGCAAGGATGCCGTGGCCGCCCGTCTGGCCGAACGCATCGCCGCAGCACTTGCCTAAGGGGAAGCTATGACCACGATCAAACTCTGCTGGGCCGATGGCGCGGACCGCAGCCTGCCACTGCCCGCCTATGAAAGCGCAGGCGCGGCCGGCGCGGACCTGCGGGCCAACCTGCCCGAAGGTCCGGTCACGCTGGCCCCCGGCGCGCGGGCGCTGATCTCGACCGGATTGCATATGGCGATCCCGCAGGGGTTCGAGGTGCAGATCCGCCCGCGCTCGGGCCTTGCGCTGAAACATGGGATCACCTTGATCAACAGCCCCGGCACCATCGACAGCGATTATCGCGGCATCGTGGGGGTGATCATGGGCAATATGGGGCAAGAGGCTTTCACCGTCGAACACGGCATGCGCATCGCGCAGATGGTCGTGGCCCCGGTGATGCAGGCGGGGTTCGATCTGGCCGACAGCCTTGATGAAACCCCGCGCGGCGCGGGCGGTTTCGGCTCGACGGGGGCGCACTGATGCTGGCGGTTTTGATCATCGCTGCCGCTCTTTGGTTTGGCGGCGGGTTTTTTGGCCTGCCGCGCGGGCTACGTGCGGGGCTGGTTGCGGTTATGTATCTGGCTTTGGTGGGGCTGCATCTGGTCTTTCCGGCCACGCACCCGCTGCGGCTGGCCACCGGGGGCAGCGCCGCGCCTTGGCTGCTGCTGGGCGGCTTCGTTGCGCTGGTGATGCTCTACCGGCAGGGGCTGGCAACCCTGCGCGCCCGCGCCACACCGCGCGAACCGGCGGCGCCCCAGACCTCGGGCCGTTTTTCGGACAGTGAACTCAACCGTTATGCCCGCCATATCGTACTACGCGAGGTCGGCGGGGCCGGGCAAAAGGCGTTGAAAAACGCCAAGGTGCTTGTCGTGGGGGCGGGTGGCCTCGGCGCGCCGGCGCTGCAATATCTCGCGGCGGCGGGCGTTGGCACCATCGGGGTGATCGACGACGACACGGTCGAGAACGCGAACCTGCAACGGCAGGTAATCCACAAAGACGCGGCCATCGGCACGCCCAAGGTCTTTTCGGCCCAAGCCGAGATGCTGGCGCAAAACCCCCATATCACCGTGCGCCCCTACCACCGTCGCCTCAGCGACGAGATCGCCGCCGAACTGGTGGCCGACTATGACCTCGTGCTCGACGGGACCGATAATTTCGACACCCGTTACCGGGTCAATGCCGCCTGTGTCGCGGCTGGTAAGCCACTGATTTCAGGCGCGCTCAGCCAGTGGGAGGGGCAGCTCAGCATCTTTGATCCCGCGCGCGGTGCGCCCTGCTATCGCTGCATTTTTCCGCAAGCGCCTGCCGCGGGGCTGGCTCCCTCCTGCGCCGAGGCCGGGGTGATCGGGCCGCTGCCCGGCGTGATCGGCACGATGATGGCGCTTGAGGCGGTTAAGCTGATCACCGGCGCGGGCAGCGTGCTGCGCGGCGAGATGATGATCTACGACGGGCTTTACGGTGAGACCCGCAAGATCGGGCTCAAGCGGCGGGCGGGCTGCGAAACCTGCGGCGGGTGATTGCAAGTCTCCTCCCCGCGCCCCATCTAGAGCGCAAAGGAGATTTACATGACAAATCCGCTGCTCGCTGACTGGAACACGCCCTTCGGCATCGCCCCCTTTGACCGCATTTCAGACGATGATTTCGCCCCCGCGCTTGAGGAGGCATTGACCGCCCACCGGGCCGAGATCGACGCCATCGCAGAGAACCCCGCGGCGCCCAGCTTTGCCAATACGATCGAGGCGCTCGAAGCATCCGGCGACGCGCTCGACAAGGTGCTGAGCGTGTTCTTTACCGTCGCGGGGGCCGACAGCAACGGCGCGCGCGAGGCGTTGCAGCGCGATTTCTCGCCCAAGCTTGCTGCGCATCAATCGGCGATCTCGGGTAATGCCAAGCTCTTTGCCCGCATCGCTGCCGTCTGGGAGGCCCGCGATACGCTCGAACTGACCGAGGAGCAGGCCCGCGTGCTGATGCTGACACATCGCGGCTTCGTCCGCTCTGGCGCGGCGTTGACCGGGGCGGCCGCCGAGCGGATGAAAGAGATTAAGGCGCGGCTGGCGGTGCTGGGCACGCAGTTCACGCAAAATCTGCTGGCCGATGAGCGGGATTGGTTCATGCCGCTGTCGGAGGGCGATCTGACCGGCTTGCCGGATTTCGCGCTCGACGCCGCCCGCGCGGCGGGCAAGGAGAAGGGCGCGGATGGCCCGGTGGTCACGCTCTCGCGGTCGCTGATCACACCCTTCCTGCAATTCTCAGACCGTCGCGACCTGCGCGAAAAGGCGTTTCGTGCGTGGGAAGCACGCGGTGCCAATGGCGGGGAAACCGACAACCGCGACATCGCTGCCGAAACGCTGGCTCTGCGCAAGGAGCGGGCGGAACTTCTGGGCTATGAAAATTTCGCCGCCTACAAGCTGGAAACCGAAATGGCCAAGACGCCGGACGCCGTGCGCGACTTGCTGATGTCGGTTTGGAAACCTGCCAAGGCGCAGGCCGACGCCGATGCCGAGGTGCTGACCGCGCTGATGCGCGAGGACGGCGTGAACGGGGCGCTGGAGCCATGGGATTGGCGCTACTACGCCGAAAAGCGCCGCGCGGCAGAGCATGACCTCGATGAGGCGGCGCTGAAGCCCTATTTCCAGCTCGATCGGATGATCGACGCGGCCTTCGACTGTGCCAACCGGTTGTTCGGGCTGGCGTTCGCGCCGCTCGACGTGCCGCTCTACCACCCCGACTGCCGGGCGTGGGAGGTGACGCGGAACGGCAAGCATGTGGCGGTCTTTATCGGCGATTACTTCGCGCGCGGCTCGAAGCGTTCGGGCGCATGGTGTTCGGCGATGCGCGCGCAGGCGAAGTTCCCCCGCGCGCAGGCGCCGGTGGTGATTAACGTCTGCAATTTCGCCAAGGGCGACCCGGCGCTGCTGTCCTATGACGACGCGCGCACGCTGTTTCACGAATTCGGCCATGCGCTACACCAGATGCTGTCGGACGTGACCTATGAAAGCGTCAGCGGCACCTCGGTGGCGCGGGACTTTGTGGAATTGCCCAGCCAGCTTTATGAGCATTGGCTGGACCAGCCCGAGGTCTTGCAGAAATTCGCCACCCACGCCCGCACGGGCGAGCCGATGCCGCGTGAGATGTTGGACAAGGTGCTGGCGGCGTCGACCTTCGACATGGGGTTCCAGACGGTGGAATATATCGCCTCGGCCCTCGTCGATCTAGAGTTCCACGACGGTGCCCCGCCCGCCGATCCGATGGCGAAACAGGCTGAGGTGCTCAGCAGCATCGGCATGCCTCAGGCGATCCGGATGCGCCACGCCACGCCGCAATTCGCGCATGTCTTCTCGGGTGACGGATATTCCAGCGCCTATTACAGCTACATGTGGTCCGAGGTGATGGACGCCGACGCTTTCGCCGCCTTCGAAGAAGCGGGCGGCGCCTTTGACGCGGAGCGCGCCGAAGCGTTGGAGACCCACATCCTGTCGACCGGCGGCAGCCGCGATCCGGCAGAGCTTTATACCGCGTTCCGGGGGCGACTGCCGGGGGTGGAGGCGCTGCTCAAAGGGCGCGGGCTGGCGGCCTGAGCCTTGACGCGGCCGGGGGTTAGTACCCCCGGTCGCGGTCTACCAGATGTAGCAGAGGCTCTCCGGCCTCGCTGCGGCGGATGTTCTCGGCGATGACTTCCGAGGCGGTCTCATTGCGCGTGGCCGCCGCGAGATGCGGGGTCACGGTGACGCGCGGATGCGCCCAGTAGGGGTGATCCTCAGGCAGCGGTTCCACGCGGAAGACATCCAGCGTGGCATGGGCAATCTGCCCGCTGTCGAGCGCGGCAAGCAGGGCGTCATCATCAATCAGCGGGCCACGACCGGGGTTGATGATGAACGCGCCTTTGGGCATCTGCGCCAGTGTCTCGGCATTTAGCACATCTCGCGTGGCGGGGGTGTCGGGCATCAGCAGCACGGCGATCTCGGCCCGTTTCAGCGTTTCTGTCAGGCCCGCATCGCCATGCAGGCAGCGCACGCCCTCGATCTGCTTTTCGCTCCGCGACCAGCCGGTCACGTCGAAGCCCAGACCCACCAGCGCCTTGGCCACCGCTTGGCCAAGCGCACCGATGCCCAGCACGGCCACGCCGCGCTCGCGCGCCAGCGGCGGGGTGCGCGGCTCCCATTTAGCGTCCTCGCGCAGAATGTCCGCATCCATCCCCAGATGATGGCGCAGCACATGGCCCGTGACCCATTCGACCATGCCGTGGGTCAGGCCGAAATCGACCATCCGTGTCAGCGGGATATTCAAGGTCTCATTGCCGGTGATCGCCTCCACCCCGGCCCAGAGGTTCAGCACCGCTTTGGCGCGGGTGTAGGGGGCGAAATCCTGCAAGTCGCTGTTGGGGGCATAGACGATATAATCGACCTCTGCGGGCGGCACGTCGGTGGCAAGTGTGAAATCCCGCCCCGGCAGGGCCTTGCGCAGCGCGTCGTTCAACGGCTTTTCGTAGCCGTCCCAGCGTTCGGCTTTGGCGGCGAAGAGAATATTGATCGTCATGAATTACCTCGGTCTATGAACATGCGCCGATTGCACCAGCCCAAAGGCCAGCAGCAGCACCAGCATGGCCGAGCCGCCATAGCTCACCATCGGCAGCGGCACGCCAACCACAGGGGCCAGCCCCATGACCATCGACATGTTAACGGCGAAAAAGAGAAAGAAGTTGAGCGCGATGCCCAGTGTCAGCAGGCTTGAGAACCGGTCTTTGTTCTTCACCGCCGAGGCCACGCAGAACAGGATGATCAGCGCATAAAGCCCCAGCAGAGAGACGCCGCCGACGAAGCCGAACTCTTCGGCCAGCGTGGTAAAGATAAAGTCGGTGTGTTTCTCGGGCAAGAAGTTCAGCCGCGACTGGGTGCCCTGCATGTAGCCGCGCCCTGACCAGCCGCCCGAACCGAGCGCGATCTTGGATTGGGTGATGTGGTAGCCCGCGCCAAGCGGGTCTTGGCTGGGGTCGAGAAAAGTGTCGATGCGGCGGTATTGGTAATCTTTGAGCAGTTGCCACGGGGTGCCACGCGATTGGAAGACGGCGGTGACCAGCCCGATGGCGGCGGTGATGACGGCGGCGAAATAGGCCCAATGCACACCTGCAAGGAACATCAGCCCGCCCCCGGCGGTCAAAAGCAGGATCGAGGTGCCCAAGTCGGGCTGTTTCAGGACCAAAGCGGTGGGGACCACGATGATCAGGATCGGCAGCAGGACCCAAAAGGGGCGCGAGACCTTTTTGACCGGCAGCCAGTCGTAATAGGCGGCCAGAAACAGCACCAGCGTGATCTTCATCAACTCCGACGGTTGCAGCCGCATGAAGCCAATGTCGATCCAACGCTGCGCGCCCATGCCGACAGAGCCAAAGAGTTCGACCGCGACCAGCAGCACCAAGGTCGCCCCATAGGCCACGCCCGACAGGTTGCGCCAGAGCCAGATCGGCACCATCGCCACAGTGAACATGATCGCAATGCCCATGCCAAAACGCTTCATCTGCGGTTCGGCCCAAGGGGAGAATGACCCGCCCGCGACCGAGTAGAGCATCAAGAACCCCACGCCCGCGACACTGGTCAACAGGATCGCCAGCGGCCAGTTCATGAAAAGGATCTTGCGCAGCCCCGTGGGGACGGATTTGACCGTATGCTCAAGATAGCTCATGCCTGATCGTCTCCCGCTACGCTGGCCGAGGTTTCCGGCGCGGTGTCGCGTAGTTCTTCTTGCTGGGTGGCGATGCGGCCCCGGTCGGACTTGGGGTAGGCTTCGAGCGGCGGCTCGCCCCCGGCCATGGCCTGCAACATCACGTCGCGCGCAATCGGGGCGGCGGCGGTTGATCCGCCCCCCCCGTGTTCCACCAGCACGCAGGCCGCGTATTTGGGTTTGTCGTAGGGCGCGAAGCACACGAACAGCGCGTGGTCGCGGCGCTCCCACGGCAGGTCGGCGTTGCTGGTCACACCACGGGCGCGTTCGGCGGCGGTGATGTTGCGCACCTGACTGGTGCCGGTCTTGCCCGCCATGCGCATTGTGTCGTCGATGATGCGGCTGCGATAGCCTGTGCCGCGGCGATCGTTAACCACGTCGTACATCGCTTTGCGCAATTGGCGCAGGTTGTTTTCGTTCAGGCCCATCGGCTCGCCCGCGCCGCTGGGTTGTTCCACCCCGTCGATGGATTTGATCAGCCGCGGCGTCACCGCGCGCCCGGTGGCGATCCGCGCGCTCATCACCGCGAGTTGCAGTGGGGAAGAGAGGGTGAAGCCCTGCCCGATGGAGGCGTTGACCGTGTCGCCCACGACCCAATCTTCACCCCGGGCCGAGCGTTTCCACTGTTTGGTCGGCGCAAGCCCACCCGCGACCGAAGACAGCGCCAGATCGTGTTTGATCCCAAGGCCAAAGCGGTTCGACATGGCGGTGATCTTTTCGATGCCCACCTTCACGGCCAGATCATAGTAGTAAACATCGCAGGATTGCTTGAGCGAATCCTGAAGGTTGACCCATCCATGGCCCGCGCGTTTCCAACAGTGGAACCGCCGGCCCGCGACCTCCAGATGGCCAGGGCAATAGACGGTCTCATCGGGGGCGACGATGCCCTCTTCGATGGCGGCAAGTGCCACGATCATCTTGAAGGTCGAGCCGGGCGGGTAGGTGCCCTGTACGGGTTTGTTCACCAGCGGGCGGTATTTGGAGTTTAGCAGCGGGTTATAGTCCGCCGAAGAGATGCCGCCGATAAAGAGGTTCGGGTCATAGCTGGGCGAAGAGGCCAATGCGGCCAGATCGCCATTCTCGCAGTCAATAATGACCACGGCGGCGCTTTCGTCTCCCAGACGGGCCTGCACATAGCGTTGCAGATTGGCGTCGACGGTCAATTGCAGATCCGCCCCGGCCTGACCTTCGCGCCGCTCCAACTCGCGCATCACGCGGCCTGTGGCGTTCACCTCTACATGTTTGGTGCCCGCCGCACCGCGCAGCAGGTTCTCGGCGCGGGCTTCGACGTTGATCTTGCCGATTTGAAAGCGCGGGATGCGCAGCACCTGATCGGGGTTTTCCAGCGCGTCGAGGTCGGCTTGGCTCACGCGGCCCACGCGGCCCACCACATGCGCGAAATCCGCGCCGCGGGGGTAGACGCGGGTCAGGCCCACTTCGGTGGTGACGCCGGGCAGGGCAGGGGCGTTGACGCTGACCTTGCTCACGACCTCCCAACTCACGTCATCGACGATGGTGACGGGCAGGAAGGGCGCGGAGCGGGCCATCTCGGTCATGGCGCGTTCGCGGGTTTCGTCATCAATTTCGATAACTTGGGCCAAACGTTCCATCACCGCCGCCACGTCGCCCGCGTCTTCGCGCACCATGACGATCCGGTAGGAGGGGACGTTGTCGGCAAGCTGTACGCCGTTGCGGTCGAAAATCTCACCGCGGGAGGGCGGGATCAGGCGGATGTTGATGCGGTTCTCTTCGGCGAGCAGGCGAAATTGGTCGGCCTGATCGACCTGCAGATAGCGCATCCGCGCGGCCAGACCGCCCATGAACAGCAGTTGCGCCCCGCCCAAAAGCGCGGCGCGCCGGGTCAGGCGCGTGTGGTTTGCATCGTTGTCGGCGCGGCTACGTCTCATCTCATCGCTCCCCAATCACACCCGTTTGCCAAGCGCGTCCAGATCGCCCGGCGCGGTCTTGCGCACGCCCATGATACCATGGGTCACCGCCACGATCAGCGGATAAGCGAGCATCGTCAGTGCCAATTCCGTGAGGTTCAGCGTCATGGCGGGCGTGGGCACCAGTGCAAGGCTCAGCAAAATGCGGTTGGCAAAGATCACTATGGTCAGGATCACCGCCACGGTCAGCCATTCGGCGGCAAAGCTCGCATCCCGCAGATGCCGCCCCCGCGACTTGAGGTTCTCGACCCCGATCAAGGCCAGCACCGCCCAAAGGCCGGGCGGGCGTTGCAGCAACAGATCCGCCAGCAAAAAGACCAAGGCCAGAAACAGCGCGGGCACATATTCAGGCCGTCTGAGACCCCAAGCGCAGGCGAAGCCCAACAGCAGGTCCGGCCCGGCCCAAGGGCGCGGGGTCGTCTCAAGCGGAAGCAGGTGGAAGAACAAGATCACCAGCGCCAGCGCAACAAAGCTCAGGCGCATGACCCACAGGCGGCTGCGTGACAGATCGGTCATGGCTGCACTCCGACCGGCGCCGCCGGGTCGGCCAAGGGGCCATCGGAGGTGATGACATGGACGGTGTCCGGCACGGTTTCATTGCCATGGTGGCGCAGCACGCGCAGGAACTCCAACCGCTCGTAATCCGCCGCCAGCCTGACGCGAAGACGCCCGCCCGGATCGGCGGCGACCTGACCGATCAGGATGCCCGCCGGGAACACCCCGCCATCGCCCGAGCTGATCACCCGGTCACCGGGGCGGACCAATTCACGGTTCTCGATGAAATCAAGTGGCGGCGCGGCGCTGTTGTCGCCCGCCACGATGGCCCGCTGGCCCGAAGGCTGGATCGTCGCCGGAATGCGGCTGGAAGCGTCGGTCAGCAGGATCACGCGCGCGGTGTTTTTGCCCACGCCTGCAATGCGGCCCACAAGGCCGATGCCGTCCATCGTGGCCCAACCTTCAACCAGCCCATCACGCGCGCCGACGTTCAGCAGTACCGATTGGCGGTAGGGCGATCCGCTGTCGGCCAGAACGGTGCCGGTGATGAAGGTGAGACGCGGGTCAAGGCGCACGTTGTTCAAATCCAGCAGGCGGGCATTCTCTTGCTCTAGCTGAAGGGCCGCTTCTTTCCACGCCTGCATCTGCCGCAGTTCCGAGCGCAGCTCGCGGTTTTGTTCGCTCAGACGTTGGTAGCTTTGGAAATCGCGCAGCAGGTTGATCGTGCCGGTAACAGGGGCCATGGCCCAGTCGAGATTGGGCACGAAACGATCTGTCACCTGCGCGCGGAAGCGTTCAACGCGGGGGCTGTCGATGCGCCAGAGCAGGAAAATCCCGACCAGCGCCAACACCAACACAGCCAGCAGCAACCGGCGCAGGGGGCCGGTGAAATCGCTGGAACTGGAACGGTCTTTGGGCATCTGTGCCGAAACTCCCACCCGGTCAGGCGGGGCGGTGTCGCCGCGTGCCGGGTCTGGCTAACTTGCCAGTGTTAACTGTCGTAGTCGATCGCGTGGCGCAGCTGTTTCTCGTACTCCAGCGCCTTGCCGGTGCCGAGGGCCACGCAATTGAGCGGCTCATCCGCGACCGAGATCGCAAGGCCGGTCTGCTCGCGCAGCGCCAGATCAAGATCACCCAGCAGCGCACCGCCGCCTGTCAGCATCACGCCACGGTCGACGATATCGGCGGCCAAATCTGGCGGGGTGGTTTCAAGCGCGGTCATCACCGCTTCGCAGATTTGCTGTACCGGCTCGGCCAGCGCTTCGGCGATCTGCGCTTGGGTCACTTCGATTTCCTTGGGCACGCCATTCAGCAGGTCACGGCCCCGGATCTGCATTGAGGTGCCGCGCCCGTCGTCGGGCATCCGCGCCGTACCGATGGAGGTCTTGACCCGCTCGGCAGTCGTCTCACCGATCAGCAGGTTCTGCTGGCGGCGCAGGTAGCTGATGATGCCTTCGTCCATGCGGTCACCGCCGACGCGGACAGAGCGTGCGTAAACGATGTCGCCCAGCGACAGCACCGCAACCTCGGTCGTACCGCCGCCGATATCGACGACCATGTTACCCGTGGGATCGGTGATCGGCATGCCCGCACCGATGGCGGCGGCGATGGGCTCCGCAATCAGCCCGGCGCGGCGCGCACCAGCGCTCAGAACCGACTGGCGGATCGCGCGTTTCTCAACCGGGGTCGCACCATGCGGAACGCAGACGATGATCTTGGGTTTGGAGAAGGTCGAACGCTTGTGCACCTTGCGGATGAAGTGCTTGATCATCTCCTCGGCGGTGTCGAAGTCGGCGATGACCCCTTCACGCATCGGGCGGATCGCTTCAATGCTGCCGGGCGTTCGGCCCAGCATCAGCTTGGCGTCTTCGCCAACGGCCAGCACTTTTTTGACGCCATCCTTGACGTGATAGGCCACCACCGAAGGTTCGCTGAGAACGATGCCCTTGCCCTTGACGTAAACCAGCGTATTCGCGGTGCCGAGGTCGATCGCCATATCGGAGGAGAACAGGCCGCGGAATTGATCGAGGATGGACATAACAGTAGCGGAGCCTTGCAAATATTCGGACAGGCCCGCCAGCATGGGACCACGCGCGGGCTACTGGCTCTTATAGGGCGCACGGGGTCAGGGTGAAAGGGGCAAGACCGCAAAGGTGGCGCGATATTGCCGCCGCGCTATCATAGAGCGGTATATTTAGGACGCAGCACAGGCGGAGGTCGGCGATACCATGCAAAAGATACAGACACTTGGGGTGCATCACATCACCCTCACCGGGGCCGACCGGCAAAGCTCGATCGATTTTTGGGAAGGGGTGTTGGGGATGCCTTTCATCTTTGACCAGCCCAATCTGGATGACCCAAACGAGGGGCATTTGTATTTCGATCCGGGCGACGGGCGGTTGATCACGATTTTCACCAATGAGACCCGCAAGCGGGTGCACAACCGCACGCCGATGGATCCGGGCTGCGTGCATCATCTGGCCTTTGAGGTGGACCGCGCGATGTTTGACCAAATCCCCGAGCGGTTAGAGGCGCGGGGCATCGGGCATTCGGGCGTGAAGGATCGAGGCTTTATGCATTCGATCTATTTCAAGGATCCGCTGGGTCTGTTGATTGAACTGGCCTGCTACACGTTCATCCCGCCGCGCGGGTCGAGCCATGCCGAGGTGATGCTAGAGGCGCATAAGCTGCGGGTTGCGGCGGGGGATGATCATATTCAGCGACAGCATCTGGCGGATGCAGTGGTAAAGATCGTGGAGCGGGGGCAGGCGTCGCTGAGCGACGATCGCGGGGCGAAGAACCCTTATTGAGATTGGTTCTCCGTTGGCGACTGCCGCCCGGCCCGGGACAAGCCGCAGGCGCCGGGCCATCGCCTGCCCGCTCCGTCACGCCGGAGGCGTGCCGGAATGAACTGGGCGCACCTTTGGTGCGACCGGGTAGGCGATTTAGTGAGGCTGGGTGTGACCTAGAAAACGCACACCACGGCCGCACCATAAAGTGGCACCAACTTAGCCTTGGATCGCCGACCCGCGGGCAGGCGCTGGCCCTCCCCGCAAAGAAGAAGGACGGGGTTTCCCCCGCCCTCCGCATCAACTCACATCTTTATAATTGATCTCGCGCTTATCCGTGCCGCCCTTTTCACGCCGCACCAACAGACGGTTCAACGCGTGGATATAGGCCCGCACACTCGCCACCACGGTATCGGTATCGGCAGATTGCCCCGTCACGATGCGGCCCTCTTCCTCCATCCGAACCGAAACCGTCGCCTGCGCGTCGGTGCCTTCGGTCACGGCATGCACTTGGTAAAGCTGCAAGCGCGCGGAATGCGGCACCAGCGCCTTGATGCAGTTAAACGCCGCATCGACTGGGCCATCGCCAGTCTGGTTGGTGCTTTGCTCTGCGCCATCTATCTCAAGCACCATGTCGGCGGTCTGCGGGCCATCGGTCCCGCAAACGACCTTCATCGATTTGAGGCGAATGCGGTCCTCTTCAGGGTCGGTCGCGGTGCGCATCAACGCAATCAGGTCATCCTCGTAGATTTCCTTTTTACGATCGGCCAATTCCTTGAACCGGACAAAGACATCCTTGAGCTGGTTGTCGCCCAGTTCAAACCCGAGGTCTTCGAGCTTGGAGCGCAGCGCGGCGCGGCCCGAATGCTTGCCCATGACGATGTTGGTCTCGGTCAGACCCACGTCCTCGGGGCGCATGATCTCGAAGGTCTCAGCGTTCTTCAGCATGCCGTCTTGGTGGATGCCACTTTCATGGGCGAAGGCGTTCTTGCCGACGATGGCCTTGTTGAACTGCACGGCAAAGCCCGAGACGGCGGCGACCCGGCGCGAGATGTTCATGATCTTGCGGCTGTCGATGCGGGTCTCATAGGGCATGATATCATTACGCACCTTAAGCGCCATGACGACCTCTTCCAGCGCCGTGTTGCCCGCGCGTTCGCCCAGACCGTTGATGGTGCATTCGATCTGCCGCGCCCCGGCCTCGACAGCGGCAAGGCTGTTGGCCGTCGCCATGCCCAGATCGTTGTGGCAGTGGGTGGCAAAGATGATCTCATCCGCGCCGGGCACGTTTTCGAGCAGTTTGGCGATCAGATCGGCGCTTTCGCGCGGGGCAGTATAGCCCACGGTGTCGGGGATGTTGATCGTGGTGGCCCCGGCTTTGATGGCGATCTCGACCACGCGGTAGAGGTAATCAAGCTCGGTCCGCGTGGCATCCATCGGCGACCATTGCACGTTGTCGCAGAGGTTACGCGCGTGGGTCACTGTTTCATGGATGCGGTCGGCCATCTCATCTAGTGTCAGGTTCGGAATGGCGCGGTGCAGGGGCGAGGTGCCGATGAAGGTGTGGATGCGCGGCTGACGGGCATGTTTCACGGCCTCCCAGCATCGGTCGATGTCGCCCAATTGGGCGCGGGCAAGGCCGCAGATCACGGCGTTTTGCGATTGGCGGGCAATCTCGCTCACCGCGTTAAAGTCGCCTTCGGAGGCGATGGGAAAGCCTGCTTCGATGATGTCGACGCCCATCTCATCCAAAAGCTGCGCAATCTCCAGCTTTTCGGCATGGGTCATCGTCGCCCCGGGGGATTGTTCGCCATCCCGCAAGGTGGTGTCAAAAATCAGCACACGGTCCTGTTTCGTCATATCGGTCATCCTGGGTTCTTTCTTTGCTGGTATCCTTGGCGCGCGACACATCCCTCTGAGCGGGCGCGCCGAAGGGCACGCTCAGAGGCGAATTAGGTGCAGCAAGTTGGCACACAGCAGGCCCGCGCAGCAGCGCGGCAGGGTCGGGATATGGACGGCCTGTGTCATGCGGATAGTTATACGCGCCCGTTTTCAAATGGAAAGGGGGTGTTTCGGGTTTTGTTTGCCCCCGCGACAGCACCACCTATCTGCCTATAAGCAAGGGAGATCAGGATGCGGCGACAAGCGATACCATGGACGGCGGCGTGAGTGCGCGGGTGCTTGTGATCGGGGCCAGCGGCGGGATCGGCGCGGCGCTGAGCGACACCTTGCGGGCGCGCGGGGATGAGGTAACGGCGCTCTCTCGCGCCAGCGATGGGCTGGACCTTAGGGATGAGGCTTCGGTGAATGCTGCGCTGGAGGGGCTGAGCGACCCTTTCGACGCGGTGATCGTCGCCACAGGCGCTTTGGAGATCGACGGGGCAGCCCCGGAAAAGTCACTGCACGCCATCACGCAAAAGGCGATGCTGGATCAATTCGCACTCAACGCCGTTGGTCCGGCGCTGATCCTGCGTCATGCGGGGCGGCTGCTGCCGCGCGACAGGCGGGCGGTATTCGCCGTGCTTTCGGCGCGGGTCGGTTCTATCGGAGATAATCGCTTGGGCGGTTGGATCAGCTACCGCAGCGCCAAGGCGGCGGTGAACCAGATCGTGCATACCGCCGCGATTGAACTCAGCCGCTCCCATCCGCAAAGCATCTGCATGGCACTGCACCCCGGCACCGTCGAAACACCCTTTACCGAGAAATACCTGGGCCGCCATCCGGCGGTGCCGCCGGGGGAGGCTGCGGGCAATCTGCTGCGGGTGATCGACGGGCTGACCTCGGAGGAGAGCGGCGGGTTCTTCGACTGGGCCGGAAAGGCGGTGCCGTGGTGAGCCGTTTGATCTTGGTCTTGGGCGATCAACTTTCCCTAAACCTGTCATCGCTGCGCGAGGCCGACAAGGCGCGCGATGTGGTGGTCATGGCCGAGGTCGCGCAGGAGGCGGAATATGTCCGTCACCACCCCAAGAAAATCGCACTGGTCTTTGCCGCGATGCGCAAATTTGCCCGCAAGTTGGAGGATGACGGTTGGAGCTTGCGCTATACCCGGCTGGATGATCCCGAAAACGCGGGCTCTCTCGTCGGCGAGCTGCTCCGCCGGGCGGAGGAGACCGGCGCGGGCGAGGTGATCGTGACAGAGCCGGGGGAGTGGCGGCTGCTCAACACGCTGACCGATGCGCCGATCCCGACGCATCTCTTGCCGGATGACCGCTTTATCGCCACTCGCAAACGGTTCGAAGATTGGGCCGAGGGGCGCAAGGCGCTGCGGATGGAGTATTTCTACCGCGAGATGCGCCGCGAGACCGGCCTGCTGATGGAGGGCGACGATCCCGCAGGGGGCAAATGGAATTTCGACCACGACAACCGCAGGCCCCCGAAGGAGGGGCTGGAGTTCCCCCAGCCGCTCAGCTTTGCGCCTGATGCTGAGACCCAAGCGGTGCTTGACCTTGTGGAGACGCGCTATGGGGACAACTTCGGTGATCTGCTCCCCTTTGACTTTGCCACCACGCGGGCGGAGGCCCTGCAGGTCTTGGCGCATTTCATCACCCACGCCCTGCCGCGATTTGGCGATTATCAGGACGCGATGCTGGAAGGGCAGCCCTATCTCTTTCACGCGCTGATCTCCCCGTACCTTAACCTCGGCCTGTTAGACCCGTTGGAGGTCTGCCGGGCCGCCGAAAAGGCGTGGCAGGAGGGCGCTGTGCCGATCAACGCCGCCGAAGGGTTCATCCGCCAAATCCTTGGATGGCGCGAATATGTGCGGGGCATCTATTTTCTTGAGGGGCCGGAGTATGTGGCGCGCAACGTGCTGCGACACGACCGCGACTTGCCTGCCTTTTACTGGGGTGCCGACACGCAGATGAATTGCCTGCGCCAAGCCATCGGGCAGACGCAGAAATACGCCTATGCCCACCATATTCAGCGATTGATGGTGACGGGCAATTTCGCCCTGCTGGCGGGGATCGATCCGCATCAGGTGCATGAATGGTATCTAGAGGTCTACGCGGATGCCTATGAGTGGGTCGAAGCGCCCAACACGGTGGGTATGAGCCAATTCGCAGATGGCGGAGTCATCGCCTCGAAACCCTATGTCTCGTCCGGGGCCTACATCAATCGCATGTCGGACTACTGCAAAGGGTGCAGCTACAGCGTCAGCGCGAAGGCGGGCAAGAAAGCCTGCCCGTTCAACCTGCTTTACTGGCACTTTCTTGACCGGCACCGAGAGCGGTTTCAGGGCAATGCGCGTATGAGAAACATGTATGCCACGTGGGACCGCATGGATGCCGACCGCCGCGAGGCGGTCTTGCGCGATGCGGGCAACTGGTTGCGGCGGCTGGAGGCGGGGGAGACGGTCTAGTCCCGGTCAGCCTTCAGCCTTTGGGGTGGGTCGTGGCGGATGGATTTCCTGACTGTCCTGTGGCGCCTCTGCGCGGTCGAACATGCCATAGTCGCGGATCACATGGGCGATGCGCAGGTGGTAATCGGTAAAGATGCCTTCGCGCCCTGCTGCCTGCGCGCCGCGGTGCGCGGTCAGCTTGCGCCAGTTCTGCACCGCCTCTTCATCGCGGAAGAAAGAGAGCGAAAGCAGCTTTTCGGGGTTGGTCAGGCTTTGGAACCGTTCGACAGAGATGAAGCCGTCGATATCATCCAGCAGGGGCCGCATCTTGGCCGCGACATCGAGGTATTCCTCGCGGCGGTCGGGGTGGGGGAAGACTTCGAAAATAACGGCGATCATGATGGCTCCCGGCGGTTGCTGCCCCATGCTTGCCCTAGTTTTCGGACAGAGAAAAGGTCCGGAGATTACTCTCCGAGCCTTCTTTGTCCAAGTCTATGGTGGCTTAGCGCAGCACGTTATTGCAGCTTAGCGCACAACGTCGACGATCAGGTTCGTCTCGTTGTCAACGATCACGGTCGCGCCGTTGACGTTGACATAGCGGTATGTGGTTTCCGGGACCTCATAGGTGGTCACGGTCGTGGGGATGCCCGCGCCGACAACCACTTCACCGTCAAGGTACACGGTATCAACCGGGTTCTCGCGGACGTAGGTGATGGTGGATTCCTCTGGCTCAGCAGCGGCGGAACCTGCCGCACCACCTGCGATGCCACCAGCGATGATGCCACCAATCGGGCCACCAACGGCATAGGCGGTCAGCGCACCTAGGGTCGCACCGGCAGCAGCGCCTGCGGTCTCATTCTCGGCGGTGCCTTCTGGATCTTCATAGGTCACGGTGCCGATTTCGACGGTCGCGGGGCGGGTGGTCAGAGCCACGGCCTGCTCTTCAACTTCAACGGCGAGGTAATCAGAATAGGACCAGCCCATCGCGTCGCCAAATTTGACTTGGCACCAGGATTGGCCGTCAAGGCAGCCTTCCACCATAGTGGCTTCGCCACCGGGGATGACACCGACGATGTCGTACTGCGGGCCGGGGCCGGAACGGATGTTAAGATCGGTTGCGGCATAGGCTTCGGCCGATTGTGCATAAACAGGTGCAGCGGCACCCAAAGCGATGGCAGATACCATTCCAAGTTTAACGATATTCATGTCTTAACCCTTTCTGTTCGGCGGGGAGTGCCCTGCGGGAAATCCGGCGCCGTTGTTGGTCGTGTTTGGACAACTTTGAAGGGAAGATTTCGTTCCCCATGGAGAACGGAGCGCCCGGTTTTTGGCTCCCGGCGCTCGATAATTGGGCGGTAACCTGCTGGCAGGTGGCGGCAAATCGCTTGCCTCTCGCGCTCAAGGAATGATGGGAAACCAAAGGAGTGATCTAGGCGTTATCAGCCGTCGCGCCAGTGGGCGGGGTAGGGGTGCTCTGGCCGCGATGCCGTGACGCGCGGGCCGGGGGCAGAGCGATTTTTCCGCGGCGGGTTGCTGAGAAGGCGCGCCGCGACTTCTTGGGCGGTCTGCTGGTCAAAGCCCGCCGCTACGCAGTCCCCCACACTACCGTTCTTTTCTTGCAAGATGCGCAGGATGTCGTCCACTGCGCTATCTTCTTGAGCGCTATCTTCTCGAGAATTTTCCCGCTGCGGAAACGCCGCAGAGGCTGGGCCTCGCATCCAAACGCGGTGGGTGGTGTTGCGCCATTGGCAAAGGGCAAGCACCTCGGTCTGGTACAGGTCTTTGATCGGATTGAAATCGCCCGGCACCGCGCTCTGCCCCATGGCGGTCGCGGATTTGTTCTGTGCCGTGAGCAACAGCTCCCCCGCGTCCTGCGCCAAAGCGCGGAGCATCAGGCCGCGCAGGGGGAGGGCGAGGCTATCGGCGCCGACCGCCGCACCAAGCCCTGCGAGGCGGGCGTGCAATGTGGACTGTAAATCAGCCCCCACCGGGACCGCGATCTGGCGCACATTTTCGGGCCCCAAAGCATCGGCTGCGATCGTCGCGGCCAGCGCGGCATCACGCCCCTCGGTCTGTTCGACCAGCACCTTAGAGGCTCCGGCTTTGGCGACATAATCCCGCAGGCCGACAACCAAAGCGCGGTAATCCCGCTCCAGTGCGCTTGGCTGCGGTGCGAGGTCTCCGGCCACGATCTGCCAACCCTCCGGTGCCCGTTCCAGATCGACATGGGCAATGGCGCTGTCGAAGGCAGGCAGGTGCAGAGCCAGCTTGCCACCGGGGTTCAGTGCGAAGGACGCGCCGTCAAAGACCGCCTCGTCCTGCCCTCCGACCATATTGAGGCTGATCAGCGGCAACTCCGTTTCGATCACCCGCGCGACCATATGATTCAGCCGCCGGTCCATTGCGCCGCGCTGATGTGGGGCCGCATTAGGGATCAAAAGGAATTCGGCCCCCGTTTCGGCCTGCGTTTCGGCCACATCGCCAGTCCAGCCATCCGCCCCGATGGGGGAGCCGATGCGCAGCCCCTCAACCGCATAGGGGCCACTGATCGGGCCTGCATCAAAGTGAGAGTGCCGCGCGGGGCTGTGTTGAAGCACCCGCTGGGCGATCCTGCCACCCTGCAGGATGAGGTAGGCGTTATGAAGTTTCGCCCCCTCGACCCAAGGCGCGCCAAGCGCCAAGGCGGGGCCGTGGGCGCAATGGGCGGCGAGCGCCTCAAGATGGGTCACGACATCGCGTTGAAAGGCTGGGTTATGCAGCAGCGCTTTCGCATCATGCCCGGTCAGGAACAGTTCGGGCAGGGCGACCAATTGCGCGCCCGCGTCGCGCCCGGCCTGCCAAGCCTCGCGCGCCAGTGCCGCGTTTCCCGGCAGGTCGCCGACGGTCGGGTTCAATTGCCCGAGGGTGAGACGAAAACGGTCTGACATGCAAAGGCTCCGGGCTGGCTGGTGTGGGTTGGATGTAGCAGATCGGGCCGAGGGCGAAACCCCTGCGCGCAGGCTGGCCCGCCGCGCCGGGTGCGCGGGATCCGCCGAAACCGGCGTGCCTGTCCTGCAAACACGTTGCCTCTGTCCTCTATCACCCGTAACCTCAGGGCAAATGACACCTAACGAGATCGGGAAATTCCGCCCATGTTGCACCGCAGCTTGCCCCTCTGTCTGATCGCTCTTCTGGCCACGCCGCTTGCGGCGCAGGACGGGCAGGTGCTGACCAAGGAATATGACGACGGCGGCATCTATGAGGGCACGTTTCAAGGCGGTCTTCAGCATGGCACCGGCACCTATAAGCTACCCAACGGCTATGAATATTCCGGCGAATGGGTCGAGGGTGAGATCAAGGGCGAAGGCGTAGCGCGTTTCCCCAATGGCTCGGTCTATGAGGGTAATTTCGCCAAGGGCAAACCGGACGGATTGGGCAAGATCACCTTTGCCGATGGCGGCACCTATGAGGGCGAATGGGAAGCGGGCGCGATCATGGGCCAAGGCGTGGCGATCTATGCCAATGGCGTGCGCTATGAGGGTGAGTTCCGCAATGCCAAGCACCACGGCAAGGGCGTGATGCAAAGCCCCGGCGGCTATGAGTACAAGGGCGACTGGATTGATGGCGTCAAACAGGGCGTCGGCACGATCACCTACCCCGATGGCGCGGTCTATGAAGGTGAAATCGAAGGGGGCAAACGCAGTGGCGAGGGCACGCTGACCATGCCCGACGGGTTGGTCTATGTGGGCTTGTGGAAAGACGGCCAGATCGACGGGACCGGCACGCTGACCCAGCCCAATGGCGATGTTTACGAAGGCACCTTGGTCGCGGGCCGCCGTGAAGGCAAAGGCAAGGTCACCTATGAGAATGGCGATGTCTATGAGGGCGACTTCAAAGACGACCGCCGCGACGGGCAGGGCACTTTCACCGGCACCGATGGCTATGTCTACACCGGCTCTTGGGTGGCCGGGCAGATTGAGGGCGAAGGTCAGGTGACCTATCCCGACGGGTCCGTTTACGTTGGCACCTTTCGCAATGATCTGGCCGATGGCACGGGCAAGATCACCTATCCCGATGGATCGACCTATGAGGGCGCTTGGGTGGCAAGCGTGATCGAAGGCGAAGGCATCGCCACCTATACCAATGGCGTGGTCTATGAGGGCGAATTCAAAGATGCCCGCAACCACGGCCAAGGGGTGATGACCTATGCCGATGGCTACCGCTATGAGGGCGGCTGGCAGGACGGTCAGCGCCATGGTCAGGGCAAGGCGACCTATCCCGACGGCACGGTCTATGAGGGCGAGTTTGCCGAAGGCCAGCGCCATGGCAAAGGCAAGATCACCATGGCCAGCGGCTTTGTCTACGAAGGCGACTGGACCGACGGGGAGATCGAAGGGCAGGGCGTGGCGACCTATGCCAATGGCGATGTCTATGAAGGCACCTTTAAAGCAGGCAAACGTCAGGGCAACGGCACCATGCGCTATGCCAGCGGCGAAGAAGCCTCGGGCGATTGGGAGAACGGTGCGTTGAGCGATGGGGCTGATGAGGCAGCGCCGGAAGCCGGGGCAGAAGCACCCGAGGAAGAGACGCCGCCTGCGGATGCGACCCCGGCAGAAACTGCCGGTGAAGAAGGAGCCGCCGCAGAGGAGGCCCCTGAGCAAAGCGCCGAGGAAGACACCTCAGAGGTTGTGCCCCCCCCGACTGGCACCGCGGCGGACGGCGGCTGACCCCCGCCTTTGCTGGACAACGCCCGCGCCCTGTGGCAAGCCCGCGCGCAACAGGAGTACGCCAGATGTCCAACCCAACGATCACCCGTTTCGCCCCGTCCCCCACTGGCTATATCCACGTGGGCAACCTGCGCACCGCGCTGATGAACTACCTCATCGCGCGCAAGGCGGGCGGCACTTTCATCCTGCGCATCGACGACACCGATCCCGAGCGAAGCCGCGAAGAATACGTCGACGGCATCAAGCAAGACCTTGAATGGTTGGGGCTGGAATGGGACCGGGTCGAGCGTCAGTCGGAACGTCTGGACCGCTATCATGCCGCCGCCGAAGATCTGCGCGAAAAGGGCCGTTTCTACGAGGCGTTCGAGACGCCGACAGAGCTGGACCTCAAGCGCAAGAAACAGCTCAACATGGGCAAGCCGCCGGTCTATGACCGCGCCGCGCTGAACCTCTCCGACGATGAGAAAGCCGCGCTGCGTGCCGAGCGTGGCGATGGCGTTTGGCGGTTCAAGCTCGATCACCAGCGGATCGAATGGGATGACGGTATCTTGGGCGATATTTCCATCGACGCGGCCTCGGTTAGTGACCCCGTACTCATTCGTGGCGATGGGCAGATCCTTTATACCTTGGCGAGCGTCGTGGATGACACCGAAATGGGCGTGACCCATGTGGTGCGCGGGTCGGACCATGTGACCAACACCGCGACCCAGATCCAGATCATGCAGGCGCTCGGCAATGGGGCGGTGCCCTCGTTCGCGCACCACTCGCTGCTGACCGGCCCGCAGGGCGAGGCGCTGAGCAAGCGCCTTGGCACGCTGGCCCTGCGTGATCTGCGTGAGCAGGGGGTTCAGCCCTTTGCGTTGCTGAGCCTGATGGCGCGGTTGGGGTCGTCGGATCCGGTGGAACTGCGCACGGATATGGCGGAGTTGATCGAGGGTTTCGACATCAACCGCTTCGGCTCGGCGCCGACCAAGTTTGATGTGCAGGATCTGTTCCCGCTGACCGGGCGCTACCTGCAGCAACTGCCGCTTGAGGCGGTGAAAGACGATATCATCGCCCTTGGCGTGCCGGAAGACAAAGCCGCGCAGTTCTGGGCGGTTACCCGCGAGAATATATCGACGCTGAAGAATTTGGGGCCATGGTGGGCCATGTTCCGCGACGGGGCCGAGCCGGTGATTGCCGAGGAAGACCGCGAATTCGTGGCTCAGGCCATGCTGCTGCTCCCGGAGATGCCCTTTGATGAAACCACGTGGTCAAGCTGGACCGCCGCGGTCAAAGAGGCCACCGGGCGCAAGGGGCGCGGGTTGTTCCGGCCCCTGCGTTTGGCGCTGACGGGGCAGGAACACGGGCCAGAGATGGCGCAGGTTTTGCCGTTGCTCCAGACCGTCAAAGCACGCGGTTGAGGCGGGCCGAGGGCATTCGGGGGCGCTGCCCCCGGACCCCCGCGGGTATTTGAAAAAGGATGAATTAGAGCGGTTAGAAGTTCTTCTTTGTGAAGGGGGCTTCGTCGCGTGATTTCACCTGTAGCGACAAGCGGTCGATGTGGTGATCGACCACGGCGGTTTCTTCTGGCGTTAGGGTCTGGTGGCGCGGGTAGAGGGGCGCTGCGCGGTCGTTCAGGATAGGTGTGTCCCAGCCTTCGGTGGTGTCGAAGAAGCGCGCCGCGCCATCGGTGCCGAACTCGCGCAGGAAGCCTTGGACCACAACATCAAGATAGCTCAGCAGGATCACGTGATCGCCGTGGTCGACCGCGATTTCGAGCGGGATGGCGTAATGGGCGATGTCGGGTGCGGGGACCAGATCATGGACCACGGCGCCGCCTGAGGCGTGGCGTTCGTAGCTGTATTCACGCTGGTCCAGCGCCGCCCAATCCGCGCCCGGCACGGCGGCGATCAACCCGTCGATGCGGGTGCTTTGGTCTTGCACCACGGAGAGGTAGACGATGTCGCGCCCTTCGGCGCGGACCCATTTGCGCCGCCAGCCGTCGAGCCGGGCAGGCCGGGCATCGGGGTAGCTGTGGGTGTTGCGATTCACGAGGCTGCCGTAGCCAAAAAAATAGGGGGTCATGCGCGAAAGGTCCTGTATTTGTCGCGCGCACCAAAACATGTGTCGTATCCGGCCACAAGCATGCTTGACGCAGAGGTATGCGGCGGCATACGAAAGGCCCAATCGTCACGGGAGAATCGGTTACCGCCGATGCCGAAGGAGCAACCGCCCCGGAAACTCTCAGGCCCCAGGACCGTGACGTGACCAAGACTCTGGAGAGATGCGCGGATGCGCACGCCGAAGGGATAACGATCTCAGGCGGAAGGACAGAGGGGGCATCATGCGCAGCATTAGCGGCGCTAAGGTGCCGGCATGGTCAAAAGGTCATCCGGAAGGGACAGGAAAGGCGAACCGGATGAGCGATCTCAAGCAGACGGCATTGCATGATTTGCATGTGGAACTGGGGGCCAAGATGGTGCCCTTTGCGGGCTATTCAATGCCCGTGCAATACCCTCTTGGCGTGATGAAAGAACATCTGCACACCCGCGCGGCCGCCGGGTTGTTTGATGTGAGCCACATGGGGCAGGTCGTGCTGCGGGCCAAGTCTGGCAGCTATGAGGATGTGGCCTTGGCGATGGAGAGCCTCGTGCCGGTTGATGTGCTGGGGCTTGCCGAGATGCGCCAGCGTTATGCGATGTTCACGGACGCCACGGGTGGTATCTTGGACGATCTGATGTTGGCCAATCTGGGTGATCATCTGTTCGTTGTTGTGAATGCCGGGTGCAAGGATGATGACATTGCCCTGATGAAAGAGGCGCTGTCGGATCGTTGTGATATCGAAGTTTTGGATGACCGTGCGCTTCTGGCCCTTCAGGGGCCGCAGGCCGCAGCGGCGCTGGCCCGCTTGCAGCCCTTGGTGGCGGATATGAAATTTATGGATGTTGCCAAGGATGTCGACATTGACGGGATCACCGTCACCCTGTCGCGCTCGGGCTATACGGGCGAGGATGGCTACGAGATTTCGGTCGCGAATGACGATGCCGTGGCTTTGGCGCGCAAGCTCTTGGCGCTGGAAGAGGTCGAGCCCATCGGTCTGGGCGCGCGTGACAGTCTGCGGCTTGAGGGCGGGTTGTGCCTTTATGGCCATGACATCGACACCACCACCACACCGGTCGAGGCGGCACTGAACTGGGCAATCCAGAAGGTACGCCGCAATGATGGTGAGCATGCGGGCGGTTTCCCCGGTGCCGGCGTGATCTTGCAACAACTGGCCGACGGCGCGCCGCGCAAGCGGGTCGGGCTGCTGCCCGAGGGCCGGGCACCGATGCGTGAGGGTGTGGCGATTTTCGATGCAGCCGAGGGCGGTAATGAGGTTGGCACAGTGACTTCTGGCGGCTTTGGTCCGACGGTTGGCGGCCCCGTTGCCATGGGCTATGTCACCGCCGAGCATGCAAAGGTCGACACGCCGCTTTGGGGCGAGGTGCGCGGCAAGCGCTTGCCACTGACTGTCACGAAAATGCCGTTCGTCGCGGCGAACTTCAAACGCTGAATCTACACAGGGAAATCTGATATGAAATTTACCGAAGAACATGAATGGCTGCGCGTCGAGGGTGACGAAGTGGTCGTGGGCATCACCACACACGCCGCCGAGCAGTTGGGCGATGTGGTATTCGTGGAACTGCCCGACGAAGGCACCACCGTCAGCAAGGATGACGAAGTTGTCGTGATCGAATCCGTTAAGGCGGCGTCGGACATCCTCGCCCCGATCGACGGTGAGATCACTGAGGTGAACAGCACGCTCACGGACAACCCCAGCATGGTCAACGACGACCCGCAGGGCGATGCGTGGTTCTTTAAGATGAAGTTCACCGATGCCAGCCAGATGGACGACTTCATGGACGAAGCCGCCTACCAGAAATTCATCGGCTAAACCGCTGCGCGTGCCGGGGGACCGGCGCGCTGCTGATCACCTGCGTCGCCCGCTTTGGGCGGCGCGCCACAAACAGGGGGCGCCGCTGCCGCGCCGTGACGAGGAACCCGACATGAGCTTCAAGCCCACCGATTATCTGCCCTATGATTTCGCCAACCGGCGTCACATTGGCCCGTCCCCTTCCGAAATGTCGCAGATGCTCGACACCGTGGGCGCCGAAAGCCTTGATGCGCTGATCGACGACACGCTGCCCAAGGCGATCCGTGCGAAACGGCCGCTTGATTTCGGCAAGGCGATGAGCGAGCGCGAGGTGCTTGAGCACATGCGCAAGGTTGCGGGCAAGAACAAGGTGCTCACCAGCCTGATCGGGCAGGGCTATCACGGCACCGTCACGCCTCCGGCGATCCAACGGAATATTCTTGAGAACCCCGCGTGGTACACGGCCTACACGCCCTATCAGCCCGAGATTTCGCAGGGCCGTCTGGAAGCGTTGCTCAATTTCCAGACGATGGTGAGCGACCTTACCGGGTTGGAAATCGCCAATGCGTCGCTTCTGGATGAGGCCACCGCCTGCGCCGAGGCGATGACCATGGCGCTGCGCAGCTCGAAATCGAAGGCCAAGGGCTTCTTCATCGACGCCAACTGCCACCCGCAGAACATCGCCGTGATGAAGACTCGGGCCGAGCCTCTGGGCATCGAGGTCATCGTCGGTGAACCCGAGGAGATGGAGGCCGAGAAGGTCTTCGGCGCGATTTTCCAATATCCCGGCACCTACGGCCATGTGCGCGACTTCACCGATCACATGGCGGCCCTGCACGAGGCCAAGGCCGTCGGCATCGTCACCGCCGACCCGTTGTCGCTGACCCTGCTGAAAGAGCCGGGCGCGATGGGGGCCGACATCGCCGTGGGCAGCACGCAGCGTTTTGGCGTGCCCGAGGGCTATGGCGGCCCGCATGCTGCTTATATGGCCTGCAAGGATTCCATGAAGCGCGCCATGCCGGGGCGGATCGTCGGCGTGTCCATCGACGCCCATGGCAACCGCGCCTACCGCCTGTCGCTGCAAACCCGCGAGCAACACATCCGCCGCGAGAAGGCGACCTCGAACGTTTGCACTGCGCAGGCGCTGCTGGCCGTGATGGCCTCGATGTATGCCGTGTTCCACGGGCCGGAAGGCTTGAAGGCCATTGCGCAGCGCATCCACCGCAAAACAGTGCGTCTGGCAAAGGGCCTGGAGGCCGCTGGCTTTGACGTGCAGCCCGAGAGCTATTTCGACACGGTCACCGTTGAGGTCGGCCCCTTGCAGGCCGCGGTGATGAAATCCGCCGTGGACGAAGGCATCAACCTGCGCCGTGTGGGCGGGACCAAAGTGGGCATCACGCTGGACGAGCGCACCCGCCCCGACACCATCGAAGCGGTCTGGCGCGCCTTTGGCATCCGTCAGGCGGATGATGATTTCACGCCTGAGTACCGTCTGCCCGACGCGATGGTCCGCACGAGCGACTACCTCACCCACCCGATTTTCCACATGAACCGGGCCGAGACCGAGATGATGCGCTACATGCGCCGCTTGGCCGACCGTGATCTGGCGCTGGACCGGGCGATGATCCCGCTGGGGTCTTGCACGATGAAGTTGAACTCGGCGGCTGAGATGATGCCGGTGACCTGGCGGGAATTCTCGCTCATCCACCCCTTCGTGCCCGCCGATCAGGCGCTTGGCTACCGCGAGATGATCGACGATCTGTCGGACAAGCTCTGCGAGATCACCGGCTATGACGCGATTTCGATGCAGCCAAACTCGGGCGCGCAGGGCGAATATGCGGGGCTTTTGACCATTGCCGCCTATCACCGCGCCAAGGGCGAAGGGCATCGCAACATCTGCCTTATTCCGATGAGCGCCCATGGCACCAACCCGGCCTCCGCGCAGATGGTGGGCTGGAAGGTCGTGGTCATCAAGACGGCGGCCAATGGTGACATCGACCTTGACGATTTCCGCGCCAAGGCCGAGCAGCACAGCGAAAACCTTGCCGGTTGCATGATCACTTACCCGTCGACCCACGGCGTGTTCGAGGAAACCGTGCATGAGGTGACCAAGATCACCCATGACCACGGCGGCCAAGTCTATATTGACGGGGCCAATATGAACGCGATGGTGGGCCTGTCGCGCCCCGGCGATCTGGGCGGCGACGTGAGCCACCTCAACCTGCACAAGACTTTCTGCATCCCGCATGGCGGCGGCGGCCCCGGCATGGGTCCGATCGGTGTGAAATCGCATCTGATCGCGCATCTGCCGGGCCACCCGAACGAAGAGGGGGCCGCGGTCTCGGCGGCGCCTTACGGCTCGCCCTCGCTGTTGCCGATCTCTTGGTCTTACTGCCTGATGATGGGCGGTGACGGTCTGACGCAGGCGACCCGCGCCGCGATCCTCAATGCCAACTACATCGCCAAGCGTCTCGAAGGGGCCTATGACGTGCTGTATAAAGGGCCGAGCGGTCGGGTGGCGCATGAGTGCATCATCGACGTGCGCCCCTATGAGGAAACCGCGGGCATCACCAACGAGGATGTCGCCAAGCGGCTGGTTGACTGCGGCTTCCACGCGCCGACGATGTCTTGGCCGGTGGCGGGCACGCTGATGGTTGAGCCGACGGAGTCAGAGACCAAGGCCGAGTTGGACCGTTTCTGCGACGCCATGCTGGCGATCCGCGAAGAGATCCGCGAGATCGAAGAGGGCCGCATGGATCGGGCCAACAATCCGCTGAAAAACGCACCGCATACGGTCGAAGATCTGGTGGTGGAATGGGGCGACCGGCCTTACAGCCGCGAACAGGGCTGCTTCCCCCCCGGTGCCTTCCGCGTCGACAAATACTGGCCGCCGGTCAACCGCGTCGACAACGTGCACGGCGACCGCAACCTGATCTGCACCTGTCCGCCGCTGGAGGACTACGCCGAAGCGGCGGAGTGATCAGACCACCAAGACAGCCAAAGGGCGCGGGATCATTCCTGCGCCCTTAGCATATCCGCAGGTCGGGCGTTCAGCGCCTTTAGCGCAAAGCCCAAGCCCGCGAGAACAGTCGCCAGCACCCCGCCTGCGATGATCATCAGCGCATTGGACCAGATCACGGTGAAATCGGTCTCCATCACGTAATGGCTCACCGCCCAGCCACCCGCGATGCCTGCCATCAGCGCGACGCCCCCGGCAAAGAGACCCAGCAGGGCTGCGCGCAGTACAAAGCTGCTGGCAATGGTGCGTCGCGAAGCGCCCATGGTTTTTAGCAAGGCCGCCTCATAGCTGCGCGCTCCCGTGCCTGCGGCTGCCGCGCCGATCAACACCATGAAGCCGGTTGCCAGCGTCGCCAGCGCCCCGAACGAAATCGCCGAGGCCAGCCCCGCCAGCACCGCCGCCACCCGGTCGATTGCATCGCGCACCCGGATCGCGGTGATGTTGGGATAGGCTTCGGCCAAATCGCGCAGGATCGCGGTTTCGGCCTCGGGTTCGGCATAGACGGTTGAGATGAAACTATGCGGCGCGCCGGCCAGTGCAGCGGGGTTCATCGTCAGCACAAAGCCGATCCCGGCGGTGGAGAAATCAACCTCGCGGAAGCTGGTGATCTCGCCGGTGATGGCGCGGCCCAGCACGTTGAGGGTCAGGCTGTCGCCAAGGCTCAACCCCAGTTCCTCGGCCTCTTCGGCGGCAAAGCTGATCTGCGGCGGGCCGGTGTAGTCTTCGGCCCACCAGTCGCCCGCCGTGATCCGCGTGTCTTCGCCCGGCTTTGCGGCATAGGTGATGCCCCGGTCGCCGCGCACCACCCAGTGATCGCCCGCCACCTCTTGGGCCGGTTGGCCATTGATCTCGGTCACCACGCCGCGCAGCATCGGGGCGCTTTCAACCCGGCCGACTGCCGCATCGCTGTTGAGCCTTTCGGTGAAACCGTCGATCTGGTCCTTCTGGATGTCGACAAAGAAATAAGACGGCGCCACATCCGGCAGATTGCCCGAAATCGCACGGCGCAGATTGCCGTCGATCTGGCCCACTGCGGCCAAGACCGACAGGCCCAGCCCAAGCGCCAGCACCACCGCCGTGGCCCCTTCGCCCGGCCCGCCAATCGCCGCCAGCGCCCACCGTAGGCGCGGATGCCCCCGCACGCGCTTGGCTGCGGCCCGCGCGATCAGCCGTAACACGGCTGCCGCCAGCGCCAGCACCGCCAGTGTCGCCGCCAAACCGCCAAGCGTCCAAAGGGTGAGCGACCACGATCCGTTAAACCAGCCCGCCAGCGCCAAGAGCGCGGCCAAGAGCAGCGCCATCGCCACAAGGTAGGGCGCGCCGGGCAGAGGCGATTGGCGCTGCCAGTCATCGCGAAACAGGGTGGCGGCACGCACGTCAGCGCTTCGGGCCAGCGGCCAAAGGGTGAAAAGCGCGGCCGTGAGCAACCCGTATAGCGCGGCCTCGGCCAGCGGAGCGGGATAAATCGCAAAACGGGCGGGAAGGGGCAGTTGCGCTTCGATCAGCGGGGAAAGCACCAGCGGCAGCCCGGCACCGATCAGCAGGCCAAGCGCCACGCCCATCACGGCCAGCAGCCCGACCTGAATGAAGTAGGTCTGAAAGATCGTCGCCCGGGTTGCGCCCATGGCGCGGAAGGTGGCGATCACGGCGGTTTTGCGTTGCAGATAGGCCCGCACCGCTGCCGCCACGCCAACCCCGCCCACCGCGAGGCCCGACAGCCCCACCAGCACCAGAAAGGCGCTGAGCCGTTCGACGAAACGCGCCACGCCGGGCGCGCCGTTGCGGGCATCGGTCCAGCGCATCCCGGCGTCGGCAAACCGCGCCTCGGCCTCGGCTTCCAAGGGGTCAAGCGCGGTGCCTTCGGGCAGATCGAGCCGATATTTGCTGTTAAAGAGCGTCCCCGGTGCGAGCAGGCCCGAGCCATCCAGCGCGGCGCGCCGCACCAGCGTGCGAGGACCGAGCGAGAAGCCACTGGCGGCGGAATCCGGTTCGCGTTCGATCAGGGCCGTCAGGCGGAATTCGGTTTCGCCGAGGGCAAAAACATCTCCCGGGGCAAGGCCGAGCCTGTCCGATAGGGCACGTTCCATCACGGCGCCGGGCCGTCCTTCGGGCCCGATCTCAAGCGCCTGCTCTAGCGGCAGGGCAGGGTCTAATACCATCTCACCGATCAATGGATAGAGGTCGTCCACCGCCTTGACCTGCGTCAGTGCGCGTTCTGATGTGTCCCCCGCGCCGACCACCGCCATGGAGCGGAACTCAACGATTGCGGATACACGTTCGGCCCGCTCGGCCATCCACGCCTGCTCATCTGGGCTGGCCGATCGATAGGTGAAATCAAGCTCGGCATCGCCGCCCAAAAGTGCGGCACCCTCGGCTTCCAGCCCCGCTTCAATCGCAGCGCGGACCGAGCCTACGGCGGCCAAAGCGGCCACGCCGAGCGCGAGGCAGGCCAGCAGCAGACGAAAACCGCGCAATCCGCCGCGCATCTCACGGCGGGCGAAACGGGCCGCGAGGGACAGGCTCATGCGAGACGCCCGTCGGCCAATTGCACCACCCGGTCACAACGCGCGGCCAGATCGTCGGCATGGGTCACCAGCACCAGTGTCGCGCCATGGCGGTCGCGCAGCTCAAACAGCAGGTCCATGATCGCCGCGCCATTGCGGCTGTCGAGGCTGCCTGTCGGCTCATCCGCCAGCAGGATCGCCGGGCGCGGGGCGGCGGCGCGGGCGAGGGCCACGCGCTGCTGCTCGCCGCCTGACATCTGCGCAGGGTATTGATCGATGCGGTGGCCAAGACCGACGGCCTCCAACTCGCTGCGCGCGCGGTCAAAGGCGTCCTCCGACCCCGAAAGCTCCAGCGGTGTGGCGACATTCTCCAGCGCGGTCATGGTGGGAATGAGGTGGAAGGATTGAAAGACGATCCCCATGCGGCCTTGCCGAAACTGGGCCAACCCATCCTCGCGCAGCGCGCTGAGATCATGGCCGAGAGCCATGACCTTGCCGCCCGTGGCACGCTCAAGCCCGCCCATGACCATCAGCAGCGAAGATTTGCCCGATCCCGACGCCCCGGTCAGCGCGATGCTTTCCCCTTGCTGGACCTGCAGCGAAATGCCGCGCAGAATATCGACGGTTCCGGCATTGCCCTTGAGGCTTAGCGTGACATCTTGAAGGTCATAGACTGGGTCGCTCATCGGGCCGCCTTTGTTCTGAGTATCAGTTGGATATGGAGGTCCGTGAAGGATGCGCAAGGTATTGATCTGTTGTGCCTTTATTTTAGGCAGCGCGGCACAGGCCGAAGAGGTGGTGATCGCCGCCCTTGGCGACAGTCTGACCCAAGGCTATGGCCTGCCCGCCGAAGAGGGGTTCGTGCCGCAATTGCAGGCGTGGCTGGATGCCGAAGGCGTTGAGGCGAAAATCGTCAACGCGGGTGTTTCGGGCGATACGACGGCAGGCGGGCGGGCGCGGGTGGATTGGACCCTGACGCCCGAAGTTGACGCGATGATCGTGACGCTCGGGGGTAATGACATGCTGCGCGGGCTAGACCCGGCGCAGGCGCGCGGCAACATTGATGACATTCTTGCGGCGGCAAAGAGCGCCGAGGTTGAGGTGCTGCTGGTCGGCATGTCGGCACCGGGCAATTACGGCGCGGGGTATAAGGCCGATTTCGAAGCCCTCTATTCCGACTTGGCCGAAGCCCATGGAACGCAGTTCTACCCGGATTTCTTTACCGGACTTCTGGCCGAAGAGAAGGGCGCGGCCAGCGCGCGAAGCGAGACGATCCAACGCTATTTTCAAGGGGATGGTATCCATCCCAATGCCGAAGGCGTGGCGCTGATCGTGGAGGACATCGGCCCGGCGGTGGCCAAGCTTGCCGCACAGGCCGCAGAGATCCGCTAACAAGAAACGGACGCCGCAGCGTCCGTTTCAATCATCAAAATGTGGCCCGGTCAGGCCAGCGCGATGTTGCTCGCGCTTTCGCGGCCATCACGGCCTGCTTCGACATCAAAGGTAACCTTTTGATTGTCGGCAAGCCCGGTCAGGCCTGCGCGCTCTACTGCGGAAATGTGGACAAAGATGTCTTTGCCGCCGCTGTCCGGCGCGATGAAGCCGTAGCCTTTTGTCGTGTTGAACCATTTGACGGTGCCAGTAGCCATGACCCGTGTCTCCCTCTGTCTGATCTGCCCGCAACATGCGGCAGCGCGGCTCGGTCGAATTCGTGATCGCTGGAGCCTTAGGGCAGCCGGGTCGAAAAGTCTTCGCGTCGCAGTTGTGATATTGGAATCTCTATTTTTAAAATCAAGGATTTTTACGGGGCGGCATGGGGCAAGCAAGGAAGCGCCCATGAAATATAACCTGCCTGTTACAAAACTGGCAGGTGTCACGGGTTTTTCGGGAAGTCGCGCTTTTCAAAAATTTACCAGTTGATAAAAAAATGATTCCGTGTGAGCATTTTCAAAACACCAAGAAAACGACAGGGATTTTGATATGGCACGAGATGTCTTTGAGCCGGGGATCGTTCCGGGGCGGTTAGAGCCGCAGAACTACGCAGAGGGGTTTTCGGATCTCCATCCACCCTTGGACGAACATGAGGCTCTGGTCGCGGCGGACCGCTGTTACTTCTGCCATGACGCACCTTGCATGACGGCCTGTCCGACCGACATCGACATTCCGCTGTTCATCCGCCAGATCGCCACCGGCACCCCCGATGCGGCGGCCAAGACGATCCTCAGCCAGAACATCCTTGGCGGCATGTGTGCGCGGGTCTGCCCGACCGAAACGCTCTGCGAGGAGGTCTGTGTGCGTGAGGTGGCCGAGGGCAAGCCGGTGATGATCGGCCAGTTGCAGCGTTATGCCACCGACCATTTGCAGGCCCAAGATGTGCATCCTTTTGAGCGTGCGGCCGTGACGGGCAAACGTGTTGTTGTGGTTGGTGCGGGTCCGGCGGGTCTGTCCTGCGCCCACCGTCTGGCGATGCTGGGCCATGAGGTCGAAATCCTTGACGCACGGCCCAAGCCCGGCGGGCTTAACGAATATGGCATCGCTGCTTACAAAACGCCGAACGGCTTTGCGCAGGCTGAGGTGGATTGGCTGATGCAAATCGGTGGGATTTCCTTCCGCCATGAGGTCGCCGTGGGGCGGGATGTCACGCTTGAGGAATTGAAGACCGACTATGACGCGGTTTTCCTCGGCATGGGGCTGGTGGGCGTCAATGCGCTTGGGGCCGAAGGCGAGGATAAGGCCGGGGTCGCCAATGCGGTCGATTTCATCTCGGAACTGCGCCAGTCGGGCGACATGTCAGGCGTGCCGATTGGCCGCGACGTGGTGGTGATCGGTGGCGGCATGACGGCAGTCGATGCCGCGGTGCAGGCGAAACTGCTGGGCGCGTTGAACGTGACGCTGGTCTATCGCCGTGGTCGCGACCGGATGAACGCGAGTGTGTTTGAGCAAGACCTCGCCGCCTCCAAAGGGGTGCGGATCGTGACCCATGCAGTGCCGATCGCGGTGCATGGCAATGGCTCGGTGCGCGAGATCGAGTTTGAATATGTCGATGAGGCGATGAAGGGCACCGGCCAAACCCTGCGTCTGCAAGCGGATCAAGTGTTCAAGGCCATCGGTCAGACGCTGTTGGGCGACGGGCTTCCCGATCTCGACGGGCGCAAGATCAAGGTGGATGGCACCGGGCGCACCAGTCTGGATGGCGTTTGGGCCGGGGGCGATTGCGCCAGCGGTGGTGATGACCTCACGGTGACCGCTGTGGCCGAGGGCCGCGACGCGGCGATGGACATTCACACCACATTGATGGGGGCGGCGGGCTGAGGCCGCGCCGAGAGGGAGACATAACATGGCTGATCTGAGAAGCGAATTCATCGGGATCAAATCCCCCAACCCGTTCTGGCTGGCCTCGGCGCCGCCGACGGACAAGGAATACAACGTGCGCCGCGCCTATGAGGCGGGCTGGGGCGGGGTGGTCTGGAAGACCCTCGGCATGGAAGGCCCGCCCGTGGTTAACGTCAATGGCCCGCGCTACGGCGCGATCTATGGCGCGGATCGGCGGCTGCTGGGGCTGAACAACATCGAGTTGATCACCGACCGCCCGCTGGAAGTGAACCTGCGCGAGATGAAGGCGGTGAAACGCGACTACCCGGATCGGGCGCTGATTGCCTCGATCATGGTGCCTTGCGAGGAGGAAGCGTGGAAAGCGATCCTGCCGCATGTGGAAGAAACCGGGGCCGACGGGATCGAGCTGAACTTCGGTTGCCCCCATGGCATGGCCGAGCGCGGCATGGGGTCCGCCGTGGGGCAGGTGCCGGAATATATCGAGATGGTCACCCGCTGGTGCAAGATGTACACGCGGATGCCGGTGATCGTGAAGCTGACGCCGAACATCACCAATGTGCTCTACCCCGCCGAGGCCGCCAAGCGCGGTGGCGCGGATGCGGTGAGCCTGATCAACACGATCAACTCGATCACCTCGGTCGATCTGGACCTCTTTGCGCCAGAGCCGATGATCGACGGCAAGGGCACCCATGGCGGCTATTGCGGCCCGGCGGTGAAGCCGATCGCGCTCAACATGGTGGCCGAGATTGCGCGTAATCCTGAGACCCACGGCCTGCCGATCAGCGGCATCGGTGGCGTCACAACATGGCGCGACGCGGCGGAGTTTCTGGCCCTCGGCGCGGGCAACGTGCAGGTCTGCACGGCGGCGATGACCTATGGCTTCAAGGTGGTCCAAGAGATGATCTCGGGCCTGTCGGAGTATATGGACGAGAAGGGCATGACCTCGGTCGATGAGCTTGTGGGCCGCGCGGTGCCGAATGTTACCGACTGGAACCAGTTGAACCTGAACTATGTCGCCAAGGCGAAGATCGATCAGGATTTGTGCATCTCTTGTGGCCGCTGTTTTGCCGCCTGCGAGGATACCAGCCACCAAGCCATCGCCATGTCCGAGGACCGCACCTTTACCGTGATCGAAGAGGAATGCGTGGCCTGTAATCTTTGCGTCAATGTGTGTCCTGTCGAAGACTGTATCTCAATGGAAGAATTGGCCGTGGGTGCCACCGACCTGCGCACTGGCAAGACGGTGACGCCGGACTACGCCAACTGGACCACGCACCCCAACAACCCCTCTGCCAAAGCGGTTGAACCGGCAGAGTAAGTCAAGGCCGCCGCCCCGCGTTCAGGAGTTTCTCCGCGACGGGGCGGCGGTTTCGGCAGATGGCTGCGGGACCGTCCGTGCCAGATCGCGCCGCGCCGCAATCACTGCCATGGCCGCATCCCGCGCCATCTCTTCGCGCGGGATCGGTCGCGTGATCGCCGCTTCATCAGACCCCTTTGCATCCAGCCCCTTCGCATTTCGCGCAGACCCTGCGCCGTTAAAATCGCCTACATTCATCACTGCCCCTCTAACTACTAAGGAGCCCACACCCGCAGGCAGATTGCGGCGGAAATGTTAATGGGGGATTAAACGCGGTCCATCTCTGGCGGCTATGGTTAACCGTTTGCCGATGGCTCCGGCAGGTCCAAAAGCGCGCCAAACATCGCCTGAAGATGCGCCTGCGCGCGGGGGCGGGGATCGGTCTCGGGTCCGAGCAGAATTTGCGCCTGCGCCTCGAAATCCGCGTAGTGCTGCGTTGTGGCCCAGATGGAGAAAATCAGATGTTGCGGGTCCAGCGGGGGCAGTTTACCCGCTGCCACCCATCCCGCGATCACGGCGCATTTCTCGTCGAACAGGGGTTTGAGATGGCTGTGCAACTCCGGCTCGATCCGCGGCGCGCCTTGCAGGATTTCATTGGCGAAAAGACGGCTCTCGCGCGGCAGTTCGCGCGACATGGTCAGCTTGCGTTCGACATAGTCCAAAATCTCGCGCCGGGGGTCGCCTTCGGGGTCCAGTTCCACCAGTGGGTCGAGCCATGTTTCCATCAGCTGCGACAGCAAAGTGACGTGAATGTCTTCTTTGCCATTGAAGTAATAGAGAATATTCGGTTTGCTCAGCCCAGCCTCGGCGGCGATCTGATCCAGCGTGGCACCCCGGTAGCCATGTTTGGAAAAGACTTCGAGCGCGGCATCCAGAATCACCCGGCGGTTGCGTCTTTGGATGCGGCTGGGTTTTTTGGCGGTGCTTTCGGGCAAGGCAATGATCCTTGGTGCTGCTAAAAAAGGCGTTTGCCGGGTCGGCGGTGGGTTGTTTCAAACCAGTTCTTGACAGAGCCTAACCTAATCGCAATCGTGGATTTACCAAATGGTAAAAAAACAACACGGCCCAAGCCGATGACAGAGGAGTGACCTATGCCCGCGCCCGGAGAGAACCTCAAGATTGATCCCGACCGTCTGTGGGATTCCTTGATGGAAATGGCCAAGATCGGCCCCGGCGTGGCGGGGGGGAATAACCGTCAGACGCTGACCGACGAAGATGCCGAAGGCCGCGCCCTGTTCCAAAAGTGGTGCGAAGATGCGGGCTGCACCATGGGGCTCGACCAGATGGGCAATATGTTCGCCCAGCGGGAGGGCACCGATCCCGATGCGCTGCCGGTCTATGTGGGCAGCCACCTCGACACCCAGCCGACGGGTGGGAAATACGATGGCATCCTCGGCGTGCTCGGCGGGTTGGAGATCCTCCGCACGATGAACGATCTGGGGATCAAGACCAAACACCCGATCGTCGTGACCAACTTCACCAACGAAGAAGGCACCCGTTACGCCCCCGCGATGCTGTCGTCGGGGGTTTTTGCTGGCATTCACACGCAGGACTGGGCTTACGCGCGCACCGACGCCGAGGGTAAGAGCTTTGGCGATGAGTTGCAGCGCATCGGCTGGAAGGGCGACGAGGAAGTGGGCGCGCGCAAGATGCATGCCTTCTTCGAGTTGCACATCGAACAGGGCCCGATTTTGGAATCCGAGGGCAAGGATATCGGCGTTGTGACCCACGGTCAGGGCCTGAGCTGGACGCAGGTGACGATCACCGGCAAGGACAGCCACACCGGCTCCACCCCGATGCCGATGCGCCGGGATGCCGGTCTTGGAATGGCGCGGGTGTTGGAGAAGGTGAACGAGATCGCGCTCAGCCATGCGCCCCATGCGGTGGGGGCGGCGGGCCATATCGAAGTCTACCCAAATTCGCGCAACGTGATCCCGGGCAAGACGGTCTTTACCGTCGATTTCCGGTCGCCCGAACTGGCCGTGATCGAGGATATGGAGGCCCGTCTGCGCGACGAGGGCCAAAAGATCGCCGATGATATGGACATGCAGATCGAGTTTGAAAAGGTCGGCGGTTTCGACCCCGTGGCCTTTGATGATGGCTGTGTCACGGCTGTGCGCAATGCCGCCGAGCGGTTGGGCTATAGCCATATGAACTTGATTTCGGGCGCGGGGCATGACGCCTGCTGGATCAACCGGGTGGCGCCCACGGCGATGGTGATGTGCCCCTGTGTCGATGGTCTGAGCCACAACGAGGCTGAAGAGATCACCAAGGATTGGGCCAAGGCGGGGGCGGATGTGCTGCTCCATGCGGTGCTGGAGACAGCGGAAATAGAGGGCTGAACACGCGGGCGGAGGTCTGGGGTGCTGCCCCGGCCCCCCGACGTGAATTGCCAGAAAAGATGGGGAGAAGAAGATGAGCAAGGTAATCAAGGGTGGCATGGTCTGCACGGCGGATCGCACATGGAAAGCCGATGTCCTGATCGAGGGCGAGAAGATCAAGCAGATCGGTGAAGACCTGAAGGGCGACGAATATATCGATGCCGAGGGCGCCTATGTGATCCCCGGCGGGATCGACCCGCATACGCATCTGGAGATGCCTTTCATGGGCACCACGGCAGCGGAGACATTTGAGACGGGCACCTGGGCGGCGGCCTGTGGCGGCACCACGATGGTGGTGGATTTCTGTTTGCCGGGTGCGGATGGCTCGATCAAGAACGCGATCAACGAGTGGCACCGCAAATCCGCGCCGCAGATCTGCAGCGACATCGGCTATCACATGGCGATCACCGGCTGGGACGAAAACGTCTTTAACGAGATGAAAGACGCGGTCGACATGGGGGTGAACAGCTTTAAGCACTTCATGGCCTACAAAGGCGCGTTGATGATCGAAGATGACGAAATGTTCGCCTCCTTCAAGCGCTGTGCGGAACTCGGCGCGCTGCCGATGGTCCATGCCGAGAACGGCGATCTGGTGGCCGAGCTGCAGCAGAAGTATTTCGATCAAGGCATCACCGGGCCAGAAGGCCACGCCTATTCCCGCCCGCCTGAGTTGGAGGGCGAAGCGGCCAACCGCGCCATCACCATCGCGGACACGGCAGGTGTGCCGCTCTATATCGTGCATGTCTCCTGCGAGCAGACCCATGAGGCGATCCGCCGGGCGCGGCAAAAGGGGATGCGGGTTTATGGCGAGCCGCTGATCCAGTTCCTGACGCTGGATGAGTCTGAGTATTTCAACAAAGATTGGGACCACGCCGCGCGGCGCGTCATGTCGCCGCCCTTCCGCTCGAAAGACCACCAAGACAGCCTTTGGGCTGGTTTGCAGGCGGGCAGCTTGCAGGTGGTGGCGACGGATCACGCGGCGTTCAGCACCGAGCAGAAGCGTGCAGGCCGCGATGATTTCCGGATCATTCCCAACGGCTCGAACGGGCTGGAAGAACGGCTTGCTGTGCTTTGGACCGAAGGGGTGGAGACTGGGCGGCTTACGCCGAATGAATTCGTCGCCGCGACCTCGACCAATATCGCCAAGATCCTCAATATCTATCCGCAGAAGGGCGCGATCGTTGAAGGGGCGGATGCCGATATCGTGGTCTGGGATCCGAAAATCACCAAGACGATCAGCCCGGCGAACCACCATTCGGTGCTGGATTACAACGTTTTTGAGGGCTTCGAGGTGAAAGCGCAGAGCCGCTATACCCTAAGCCGGGGCGAGGTGATCTGGGCTTGGGGTCAAAACAGCCAGCCGCAGCCGGGACGTGGGCGTTTCGTGCCGCGCCCAGCCTTCCCAAGCGCCAATGTCGCGCTCAGCAAGTGGAAGGAGCTCAACAGCCCCAAGATGATCAAGCGCGATCCGCTGAACATTCCGGCGGGGATCTGAGCGATGTAAAACCGCCACGACAATCAGGTAAAGTGCCGCGCTAAAAGCGGCCGACCAACAGGGAAGTAAAATTTGTGAATGACAGCCAGAGCGTGATCAGCGCCAGCAATCTAGATCTGACCTTTCAAACCAATGACGGGCCGGTCCATGCGTTGAAAGACGTGAACCTTGAGATCCACAAAGGGGATTTCGTCAGCTTTATCGGCCCCTCGGGCTGCGGGAAGACGACCTTTCTGCGGGTGATGGCCGACCTTGAGCAGCCCACGGGCGGCACCGTGACCATCAACGGTGTTTCTCCCGAGGAGGCGCGCAAATCGCGGGCTTACGGCTATGTGTTTCAGGCGGCGGGGCTTTATCCGTGGCGCACCATTGGCGGCAACATCCGCCTGCCGCTTGAGATCATGGGCATCCCCCGCGCTGAGCAGGCCGAGCGGGTGCAGCGCGTGCTGGAACTGGTGGAACTCAGCGGGTTTGAAAAGAAATTCCCTTGGCAATTGTCGGGCGGGATGCAGCAGCGCGCCTCCATCGCGCGGGCGCTGTCGTTCGACGCCGATATCTTGCTGATGGACGAACCCTTTGGCGCGTTGGATGAGATCGTGCGTGACCACCTCAACGAGCAACTGCTGAAGCTCTGGGCCCGGACGGAAAAGACCATTGCCTTCGTCACCCACTCGATCCCTGAGGCGGTCTATCTCAGCACCAAGATCGTGGTGATGAGCCCGCGGCCCGGTAGGATCGCGGATGTGATCGAAAGCCCGCTGCCGCGTGAACGGCCCTTGGAAATCCGCGAGACGCCAGAGTTCCTTGAGATCGCGCATCGCGTCCGTGAGGGGCTGCGCGCCGGGCATGGGGACGATTGATGCGTAACATTATCCCCGTTCTTACGGTCGTGGGGCTGTTGATTGTCGTTTGGTATGGCGCCGCTGTCGCGCTCAACGCGCAATGGGCGCGGGATGTGGCGGCGCGGGCGGACAAGACGCTGACATTCTCGGAATTGGTGGCCGACACGTGGTCGCAGGATAAGCCTAAGCTGCCCGCACCGCATCAGGTCGGGGCCGAACTGTGGGAGACCACGGTGATGAAGAAGGTCACGTCGAAACGCTCGCTTGTCTATCACACATGGGTCACCTTCAGCGCGACCTTCCTTGGCTTTGTCATGGGCACTGCGCTTGGCACGCTGCTGGCGGTGGGGATCGTGTTTAACCGCACGATGGACATGTCGGTGATGCCTTGGGTGATCGCCAGCCAGACCATTCCGATTTTGGCCATCGCACCGATGATCATCGTGGTGCTGAATGCCGTGGGCCTGTCGGGCCTGCTGCCGAAGGCGATCATCAGCATGTATCTGTCGTTTTTCCCGGTGGTCGTGGGCATGGTCAAAGGGCTGCGCAGCCCGGATCAGATGCAGTTGGACCAGATGCGGACATGGAGCGCGAGCGGGTGGCAGACCTTTTGGAAATTGCGGTTACCGTCTTCGATGCCGTATTTCTTCACCTCGCTGAAAGTCGGTGTTGCGGCCTCTCTGGTCGGTGCCATTGTCGGCGAGATGCCGACGGGGGCTGTGGCAGGCCTCGGCGCGCGTCTACTGGCGGGCAGCTACTACGGCCAGACGGTGCAAATCTGGAGCGCGCTTCTTATGGCGGCGGCCTTGGCGGCGGTGATGGTTGGGCTGATCGGACTGATCCAGAGGCTTACGCTGAAACGGATGGGAATGGCATGATGGGCTGGGTTCTTTTCGCCATCGTCGCTTGGCTGGTCGGTCTGTCAATTAACGTCTGGCTGGCGCGGCAAAAACCGTCCCGCTGGGCGGCGCTCGCTTCGCCGGTTGTCTTCGGTCTGACGCTCATCGCTGTCTGGGAAGGCGTGGTGCGGGGCTTTGACATCAACCAAGTCCTGCTGCCTGCACCTTCGGTGATTGCTGCGCGGTTTGCAACGTCGCTGGACATCCTCTGGGTCGACTTTGTGCAGACCGTTATCAAAGGCGCGCTGAGCGGTTATATCATCGGCTGCGGCGCGGCGTTCCTGACGGCGCTGGCGATTGACCGCTTTCCTTTCCTGCAACGCGGGTTGCTGCCCGTGGGTAATTTCGTGGCCGCGCTGCCGATCATCGGCATGGCGCCGATCATGGTGATGTGGTTCGGCTTTGGCTGGCAGTCCAAGGCGGCGATTGTCGTGGTCATGGTGTTCTTTCCGATGCTGGTGAACACGGTGCAGGGCTTGCAGGCCAGCGACGCCATGCAGCGCGACTTGATGCGGACCTATGCCGCCGGTTATTGGCGCACGCTTTTGAAACTGCGGCTGCCTGCGGCGATGCCTTTTGTCTTCAACGGGTTAAAGATCGGCACCACCCTTGCCCTGATCGGCGCCATCGTTGCTGAATTCTTCGGCTCTCCGGTGCTGGGCATGGGCTTTCGCATCTCCACCTCGGTTGGGCAGCTTGCGCTTGATCTGGTCTGGGCCGAGATTGTTGTCGCGGCAATAGCCGGATCGGCGTTCTATGGTATCATGGCCCTTATCGAAGGACGGGTGACCTTTTGGCACCCCAGCCAGAGGAACTAAAGACGACCAACCAACAGGGAGATAAAAATGAAAACCATCACGAAGATCGCAGCCGGGGCCGCCTTGGGCCTTTGGGGGGGCGTGGCGCAGGCCGCCGACGACCTGACGCTGCAATTGAAATGGGTCACGCAGGCCCAGTTCGCGGGCTATTATGTGGCCAAGGACAAGGGCTTTTACGAGGAAGAGGGGCTGGACGTCACGATCAAGCCCGGCGGGCCGGACATCGCGCCGGTGCAGGTGCTTCTGGGCGGTGGGGCCGACGTGATGGTCGACTGGCTGCCCTCGGCGCTGGCCGCGCGCGAAAAGGGCGCGCCGATTGTGAATATCGCCCAGCCTTTCGCGAAATCCGGCCTGATGCTGACCTGCCTCAAAGAGCATGGCATCGAAAGCCCCGAGGATTTCCCCGGCAATACACTCGGCACATGGTTCTTTGGGAACGAGATTCCGCTGATGAGCTGGATGGGCAAGCTGGGCTATGCCACCGATGGCTCCGAAGGCGGCGTGACGATCCAGAAGATCAACTTCAACGTCGATCCTCTGCTGCAAAAGCAGGTCGAATGCGCCACCACAATGACCTACAACGAATATTGGCAGGTGATCGACGCAGGGCTGACGCCCGAGGATCTGGTGGTCTTCAAGTATGAGGACGAGGGCATCTCGACGCTGGAAGACGGTCTTTACACCACCGAAGAGAGCCTCGAAGACCCCGAGATGGTCGACAAGCTGGCGCGTTTCGTCCGCGCCTCGATGAAGGGCTGGAAATACGCCGAGGAGAATGTCGAGGAAGCCGCCGACATCGTGCTGGAAAACGACCAGACCGGTGCCCAGACCGAGAAGCATCAGACCCGCATGATGGGCGAGATCGCCAAGCTGACTGAGGGCAGCGATGGCCGCCTGGACGAAGCCGCGTTTGACCGCAGTGCGGAGATCACCATGGAAGGTGGCATGATCACGAAAGCGCCCGAGGGGGCTTGGACCCATGACATTACGGATAAAGCGCTTCAGTAAGCTTTGACGCTGATGAGAGGAGGGGCTGGCGCGCCGCGCTGGCCCTTTTTCGTTTGTGCGACGTTCCCAAGTGGCCCCACGGCCCGGAATCAAGCCGCAGGCGCCGGGCCATCGCCTGCCCGTCCCGGCGGGTAGGCGATTTGGCGAGAGTTACTCTGCGCTTTCCGCCGCACATCAAATCTGCGCCATAAAGTGGCATTGCCTGCTGTTGTGATCGCCTCCCCACGGGCAGACGTTGGCCCTTGGAACCGGGGCCGATGGGGGCGGTAAAGGCCAGCGCAAGGCTCAGCCCTTATTCTCCTCTAGGCTGGCCTTAGAGCACCGTGACCTTCGTCCCAATCGGCACACGCTGATAGAGATCGATCACATGTTCGTTTAGCATCCGAATGCAGCCGTTAGAAACCGACCGTCCGATGGAGTTCGGCTGCGTGGTGCCGTGAATGCGGAAAAAGGTGTCCCGCCCGTTCTGGAACAGGTAGAGCGCCCGCGCGCCCAAGGGGTTGCCGGGGCCGCCGGGCTGGGCGTCGGTGTTGCCGATGAAACGTTTGTAGGTCTGCGGCTCGCGTTCGATCATCTCATTGGTCGGGCGCCATGTGGGCCATTCTTTTTTGACGTCGATGGTGGCGGTGCCGGTGAATTCCAATCCCGCTTTACCGACGCCCACGCCATAGCGCATCGCTTGGCCCGGGGCGGTTACGAAATAGAGGTAATGACTGCGCGGCAGGATCAGCAATTGACCGGGCGCATATTGCGCTTTCATCGGCACCATTTGCGGGGCGGCACTGTAGGCGGCGGTGCGCGCCTGCGCCATCAGGGGGAGGGCGGCTGCGGCCACGGTGCTGGTCAGAAAACTACGGCGGCGCATGGCAGGCTCCATCAATCTATTGCTGTTTCGCCCTGCATTTTGCCACGGGGGCGCATTTTAGCAAGGCTGGACATAAAAAAACCGACCTGCCGGTATCAGCAGGTCGGTCAAATTCTTGCATCAGGGCCGAGGCCCCCGGCCATTAGGCCAGCGCGAGGTTGGTCGCGGATTCACGGCCGTCACGGCCTGCTTCGATGTCGAAGGTCACTTTCTGGTTGTCGGCCAGGCCGGTCAGGCCAGCGCGCTCAACAGCGGAAATGTGCACGAAAACGTCTTTGCTGCCGCCATCGGGAGCAATGAAGCCGAAGCCTTTAGTTGTGTTGAACCATTTTACGGTGCCAGTGGCCATATCCGTAGTCTCCATATTTATGCCATCCGCGTTGGTGCGATGGCCCGGCGTGGTTGGTCTGGATCGATAGACTGAGCGCCGTATGAGGGAGACAGTGGGTCGAAAAAGATAACGTCTGCACCGTCTATATTGCATCAGGAGGGGATTCGTTCAAGGGGCATCGCATTTTGGGGCCACAACTGGTCTGGGCTGTCGCGGATTTCGGCAAATTATCGCCACGAAGTTTCGAGTTCCCCATATTTTGCGGGGAGCGGCCCCGAATGCGCTGTCCCGAGTTTGCCTAAAACTGGTCTCATTGCTGCCCGGCATAGGTGGTTTTTTGTGAGAAAGCCCCAAGTGCGCCTGCCAGCGCCCCCCTCATGCGGAGTAATGAGACATGATGCGTATCCTTGCCGTAGACGATGACCCGGTCATCCTTGACCTGCTTACAGGTTGCCTGACCGAGAATGACAATTACGAGCTGACCTGTTGCGAAAGCTCGGAAGAGGCGCTTGAGATCATGCAGGAATCGAACCAACCGTTCGATTCCTTCCTGCTTGATATCATGATGCCCGGCATCAACGGGATCAGCCTGTGTGAGATGATCCGCGATGTGCCTTTCTACCGCGCTGTGCCGATCATCATGATCACCGCCAGCAAGGAACCCGCGATGATGCAGCGGGCCTTTGATGCGGGGGCCACCGATTTCCTCTGCAAGCCTTTGGATGGTGTTGAACTCAGCGCGCGGATCAATGCCGCCAGCATGCTCAATGCCTCGCTGCTGCGCGAACGTGAGGCGCAACATACGCTGAGCGAGTTGACGCAGATGATGCAGATCCGCTTTGACGAGGATTTCGATCTCGATGTCTCGGCCTGTAGCAACGTCTCCGAGCTGGAAAATTACCTGCTGCGCCTGCCGAGCGGCTGTTTTTCGATGAGCCTCTTTTCGATCTCGGTCGAGGGCGCGCGCGGCATTTATCGCGCGGTCAAGGCCCCGGCCTTCCGCCGCCAGATGGAGCAGGTGGCCCGCGCTTCGGTGCATTCGCTGGAAGGCATGCGCTTTCATCTGGCCTATGCGGGCAGTGGGCGTTTCATCGGGGTGGTGATGAGCCGCGCCCGGTTGAACACCGCCACCATGGCCGATCGCACGCGCGAGCATCTGGAAAAGAATTGGGACGGCAAAGGTATGAACGGCGGGCTGGCCCCGTCCTTGCAGGTTCATTCGGTCACCGAGCAGCGCCTTTGGTCGGGTCTTTCGGCCAGCAACAAGCTGCGTGAGTATCTGCAAAGCTGGGATCCGCTGCACGGTCTAGCGCGGCATGATGAGGACAACCTCTTTGCCCAGCTGGAAACGGCGATCGACGAAGAACGCTGAGGGTTCTGCTCGTCCTCAGCTTTGTGACGCGCCCGTTCTGCCGTGAGGTGGGGCGGGCGTTTCGCGTTCTGGCGGTGAGGGCAGTGCCCTCCCTAGGGGGCCTTCTTGGCGGTAATGGCTGGCGCAGGGGGCGCAGGAAACGCTGAAGTTGTCGTCAGCTGGTGTGTCGCAAAATCGCCCTTCGGGGGGGGAGGGAGGGCGATGCCCGGCGTGCCACCGGGCGGGACCGATTCTGCGCTGTGCAAAAGAAAAGGGCGCCGGAAATCCGGCGCCCTCCAAATCGCTAATCCGCAATGCTTACCGCGCGAATTTCTTGTGCTTCAGGCGCTTCGGCTCAAGCGCATCGGCACCCAGACGGCGCTTCTTGTCTTCTTCGTAATCTTCGAAGTTGCCTTCGAACCATTCAACATGCGCTTCACCTTCAAAGGCAAGGATGTGGGTACAGATACGGTCGAGGAAGAAACGGTCGTGCGAGATGACCACGGCGCAGCCCGCGAAATCGACCAGCGCGTCTTCGAGCGCGCGGAGGGTTTCGACGTCCAGATCGTTGGTCGGTTCATCGAGCAGCAGGACGTTGCCGCCCTCTTTGAGCAGCCGCGCCATGTGCACGCGGTTGCGTTCACCGCCCGACAGGAGGCCCACTTTCTTCTGCTGGTCGCCGCCCTTGAAGTTGAAGGACGAGCAATAGGCGCGGCTGTTTACCTCGGCATCACCCAGCTTGATGATCTCGGCGCCGCCGGTGATCGCCTGCCAGACGGTGTCATCATGGTTCAGGTCATCGCGGGACTGGTCAACATAGGACAGATCAACCGTGTCGCCGTATTCGATGGTGCCTTCGTCCGGTGTTTCATGGCCGGTGAGCATCTTGAACAGCGTCGATTTACCCGCGCCGTTGGGGCCGATCACACCAACGATGCCACCCGGCGGCAACGAGAAATCGAGCCCGTCGATCAGCTGCTTGTCGCCCATGTGCTTTTTCAGGCCTTCGACCTCGATCACCTTGTTGCCAAGGCGCGGGCCGTTGGGGATGACGATCTGGGCGCGGCTGAGTTTTTCGCGCTCGGAGGTTTCGGCCATCTCGTTATAGGCCGCGATCCGCGCTTTGGATTTGGCCTGACGTGCTTTGGCACCTTGGCGCATCCACTCAAGTTCGCGCTCAAGCGTCTTTTGCTTGGATTTGTCTTCGCGGGCCTCTTGGCTCAGGCGCTTGGCTTTCTGCTCCAGCCAATCGGAATAGTTGCCCTCGTAAGGGATGCCGCGGCCACGGTCCAATTCGAGGATCCAGCTGGTGATGTCATCAAGGAAATAACGGTCGTGGGTGACGGCAAGGATCGTGCCTTTGTAGTCGATCAGGTGCTGTTGCAGCCATGCGATGGTCTCGGCGTCGAGGTGGTTGGTCGGTTCGTCCAAGAGCAGCATGTCGGGCGCTTCGAGCAGCAGTTTGCACAGCGCCACGCGGCGCGCTTCACCGCCCGAGAGGTTTTCGGGCATCGCGTCATCGGGCGGGCAGCGCAGCGCTTCCATCGATACGTCGATCTGGCTGTCGAGATCCCAAAGGTCTTGGGCGTCGATGTCGTCTTGCAGCTTGGCCATCTCTTCAGCGGTCTCGTCGCTGTAGTTCATCGCCAGTTCATTGTAGCGGTCCAGAATGGCCTTTTTCCCGGCCACGCCCTCCATGACGTTCTCGCGCACGGTCTTGGTCGGGTCGAGCTTGGGTTCCTGCGGCAGGTAGCCGACCTTGGCGCCCTCGGCGGCCCATGCCTCGCCGGTGAAATCCTTGTCGAGCCCGGCCATGATCTTGAGCAGGGTGGATTTACCCGCGCCGTTGACGCCGACGACACCGATCTTCACGCCGGGCAGGAAGTTCAGGTGGATGTTTTCGAATGTCTTCTTGCCCCCGGGGTAGGTCTTGGAGACGCCGGACATGTGATAGACGTATTGATAGGCAGCCATTTGGAGAATCCTCGAAACGCGATTTGGGGTTTGCAGTGCAATATCGCCCGGGCAGGGCAAGATCAAACACTCTATACGCCGCAGGGCTGTCGACCGCCGGTGTCGCAAGAGGCGCGTCTCGCGCCGCGTGCCTCAGGCGGGCGATGCGGGCTATTGGATGGTTTTACAACGGTTTGGCAGGCGATCTGTGCAGTTGGGAAGCGAAATGCGGTCGACTTTTCTGCGCTTTTTGCGCTAGGATTCTTGCAATCTACGATTGGGCGGCGATTTTCGGCCATCGTGGAGTAGGCAGGCTGAAAGCGGTGCCCACCATTCGCGGTGTATCGACTGGCAGTCATAAAAACAGGGAAATACTCATGTCAAAATCCACAATCGTTGTGGGTCTGGACGGATCGGAAGCCGGCGCGCGTGCTTTGGCCTTCGCTCAGGCTCAGGCCAAACAGATCGGGGATTGTTCGATCACGGTTTGCTTCGTGATCGAATGGTCGCCTTTCACTTTTCAGACCAAGGAAGAGAACGAGCAGCGCCACATGCGGCGCGAGCAGGAGTTGCAGCGCGCGCATGATGTGGTGCTTGATCCGGCAGTGGCAGAGGCCAAAGCCTCGGGCGTGGAGGTCGAAGGGATCGTTCGGCACGGTGATGTGGCCGATATCCTTGAAGGTGTCGCCAAGAAGCGCGGTGCGCTTCAGATTGTTGTCGGTCGGGTCGGTGAGCGCGGGCTCAAGCGGCTCTTTGGTGGGGTGACAGGCCGATTGGTCGCGGGCTCCAGCGTGCCGGTCACGATCATTCCCTGAAAGGATAAGCCATGAACAAGTTATTTACCTATGTGATGGCGGTATTTGCGTCATTGCTGCCGAGCTTTGCCGCCGCGCAAGAGGCTGTCGGCTTCGACGAGCGTATCAACCAGATTTTCGCAGATTACACCGGTTGGTATGTCTCCTTCATCTTTGCCCCGCTGCCGGGCACGAATTTCTCTTGGATCGCGCTGTGGCTGGTCGTGGGGGCGGTGGTCTTTACCGTCTATTTCGGTGCCATTCAGGTCAAAGGCTTCTGGCATTCGATCCAACTGGTGCGGGGCGATTACTCTGATCCGGATGACGCGGGCGAGGTCAGCCACTTTCAGGCGCTTGCAACCGCGCTGTCGGGCACCGTGGGTCTGGGCAACATCGCGGGCGTGGCCGTGGCTGTCAGCATTGGCGGGCCGGGTGCGACCTTTTGGATGGTGGTTGCGGGCCTTTTCGGCATGGCGACCAAGTTCACCGAATGTACGCTGGGCGTGAAATACCGTAATGAGTTTCCCGACGGCCATGTTTCAGGCGGGCCGATGTATTACATCGTCAAAGGCTTCGCCGAGCGCGGCCTGCCGCTGGGTGGGTTCATGGCGGTGCTGTTCTCGATCTTCACCATTCTGGGCGCGCTCGGCGGGGGCAATATGTTCCAGGCCAACCAAGCCCATGCGCAGCTTGCGGGCGTGCTGGGGGATTACCCGGGCTGGATCACCGGTGTGATCCTTGCCGGTGTGACCTTTGCCGTGATCGCAGGTGGTCTGAAGTCCATTGCGCGGGTGACCGAGAAGATCGTGCCCTTCATGGGTGTCTTCTACGTGCTGGTGTCGGTGCTGATCCTGATCATCAATTGGGATATGATCGGCTGGGCCTTTGGACAGATCTTCATGGGTGCCTTTACTGGTCTCGGCGTTGTCGGCGGCTTTACCGGCGCGCTGATCCAAGGCTTCCGCCGTGCGGCCTTTTCCAACGAAGCGGGCATCGGCTCGGCTGCCATTGCCCACTCGGCTGTGCGCACCAAAGAGCCGGTGACCGAAGGCTATGTCGCGCTGTTGGAGCCCTTCATCGACACGGTGGTGATCTGCACCATGACGGCTTTGGTCATCGTGATCAGCGGCGTGCTGAACCAAGACCCGGAAACCGGGCTCTACATCTGGAACGCCGAAGCGGGCCGGATCGCGACCGAAGGTGAAGTCAGCGGCGTGGCCCTGACCTCGGCGGCCTATGCGCGGGCCTTCTCGTGGTTCCCGGTTCTGCTGATGATCGCAGTGGTACTCTTTGCCTTCTCGACCATGATCAGCTGGTCCTACTACGGCCTCAAGGCTTGGACCTATCTGTTCGGCGAGGGTGCGGTGAAGGAGTTGATCTTTAAGATCATCTTCTGCGTCTTCATCGTGATCGGCGCGGCGGCGAGCCTTGGGCCGGTGATCGACTTTAGCGATGCGATGCTCTTCTCGATGGCGATCGTGAACATCATCGCGCTCTACTTCCTGATGCCGATCGTGAAGCGCGAGTTGAACAGCTATGTCGCGCGGCTGCGTTCGGGCGAGATCGTGAAGCACAAGTAAGCGCCTTGCATTGACAAAGGGCAGCAATGCCCCTCCTTTGGCCCCTGATTTCCGATCGGGGGCCATTTTCTTGCGTAATACCATGCCATTCGCCACAAGTGGGCAGGTCATCGGCCTGCTAGGCGGGTCGTTTGACCCGGCGCATGAGGGGCATGCGCATATCACCCGCGAGGCATTGAAACGCTTTGGGCTGGACCGCGTCTGGTGGCTGCTTAGCCCCGGCAACCCGCTGAAAGACCACGGGCCAGCGCCCATGGCGCAGCGCAAGGCGCGGGCGCAGGCGGTGATGGAACACCCGCGCGTTGAGATCACCGATATCGAGGCGCAGCTTGGCACCCGCTACACGGCTCAGACGCTGGCGGCGCTGCGGCGGCGCTATCCCGGCGTGCGGTTCGTCTGGTTGATGGGGGCCGATAACCTTGCGCAGTTTCATCTGTGGCAAGATTGGCGGCAAATCATGGAGACGGTGCCGGTGGGCGTGCTGGCCCGGCCCGGGCAACGTATCTCGGCCCGGATGAGCCGGGCGGCGGCGCTTTATGCGCCTTACCGGATCGCGGGGCGGAACAGCCAGCTTTTGGGCCATGCCACAGCGCCTGCGTGGTGTTTTGTTAATGTGCCGATGGTCGATGTGTCGTCAACCGCGCTTCGAGCGGCGGGGGGCTGGCGCTCAGCGTAGCCGGGCTGAGGTGATGCCAGCGGCGATGATCACCGCAAGCCCCGCCCATGTCAGCGCATCGGGCAGGGTGCTGAAGAGGAAGAGCCCCAGCAGCACCGCCGCGATCAATTGGAAATAGACCAAAGGTGCCAGCCGCGTCGCGGGCGCGCGGCGATAGGCGTAGAGCAGCAGCAGATTGCCCAGCATGGAGAACAGCGCGCTGGCAGTCGCCAGACCGGCCACGGGCAGGGTGGCTGCCGGCAGGTTCATCAGGCCCAAGGGCAGCAGCATCACCGCGCTCATCGCCAGTTGGGTAAAGGTCAGCGCAAGGGGCGGTGCCAGATCAGAAAGCCAGCGCGACATGGTGAGAAAGACGCCGTAGAACAGCCCCGCCGCCACAGCGAACAGCAGCCCCGGCCCGCCCGTGCCACCCCCCATGCCGGGGCGTACGACCAGCAGCACACCGAAAAACCCGAGTAAGATTAGCGCACTGCGTAGCAGGGTGATGCGTTCGCGCAAGAACAGTGCGGCCAATAGGTAGCTGACCATCGGTCCGATAAAGAAGGCGGCAAAGACATTGGCAATCGCCTCGGTCTGGAGCGCGGTTTGAATGCAGGTGATCCCCGCCGCCAGCGTCGCGGCGCGCAGCCAGAGCCGCCAGTCGCGCATCAGCCCCCAAGTGCCGTGCGGCAGGAACGGCAGCACCATCAGCGCGCCGATGGCAAAGCGCGACCACGCCACGAAAACCGGTGCCACGCCCATCCCCGAGGTCAAAATCTTGCCCGCGCTGTCCCCTGCGGGGATCAGTGACATGGCGATAAACATGATCGGAATAGCGCGTTGCATGATGTCGGGGTAGCAGGTCGGCGGTTTTGTGCAACCGCGAAAGGCCCCCTGTTGTCAGACAGGTTGTGGCCGAACGCCGCATGGGGTTTATATCAAGCCCATGAGCCAGAGTTTTACACGACGCATTTTCCTTGGAACGGCTGCCGCTGCGATGGTGGCGGCCTCTGCTTGGGCCGAGTCCCCGACCACTTCGTTGCGCCCCATGGGGCGTGATGACGACCTGTATAAACAGGCCATTCCTAACGTTTCCGAGATCATCGCAGACAGCGGGATCAGCGGCACGGTAGCCTTTGCCGTGGTCGATGTCGAAACCGGCATCTGGCTGGAGGCGTCCAACGCCACCGATGGCATTCCGCCGGCCAGCAGCATTAAGGCGATCACCGCGCTTTATGCGCTGGACCAACTGGGCCCTGATCACGTTTTCGAGACGCGGTTGCTGGCGACCGGCGGTGTGGTCAATGGCGAGGTGCAGGGCGATCTGATCCTCGTTGGCGGGGGTGACCCGACACTCGACAGCGACGATCTGGGCCAGATGGCCGAAGAGTTGAAAGAGGCGGGCATCATTGGCGTAAAGGGCACGTTCAAGGTCTATGAGGGCGCATTTCCCGCGACCTTTGCGATTGACCCCGAACAGCCCGACCATGTGGGCTATAACCCCGGCGTTTCGGGCATCGCGCTGAATTACAACCGGGTGCATTTCGAATGGAAACGCAGTGGCGGTGGTTATGACGTGACGATGGAGGGCCGCGCGGGGCGTTATGCGCCTGCGGTGCGCGCCGCGACGATGGAAGTCGTCGATCGAAGCGGGCCGGTTTACACCTATGAGAACAAACCCGACCGCGATGTCTGGACCGTGGCAAAGAGCGCCTTGGGCTCGGGCGGCGCGCGTTGGCTGCCGATCCGGCGGCCCGGCGTCTATGCGGGCGATATTTTCGCGACGATTGCCCGCAGCCACGGCATCAAGTTGGGCGATGCGGAACTGGCCGAAGCGCTGCCCGAAGGGGAGACCCTCGTCACCCATCGCAGCGCCAAGTTGCGGCCGATCCTGAAGGACATGCTGGAATACTCCACTAACCTCACGGCAGAGATGGTCGGCTTGGCCGCCAGCGCCAAGCGGCTGGGAACGGTGCCCAGCCTGCGTGCCTCGGCGGCAGAGATGAACAAATGGGCGGTCGAGGAACTGGGCATGGAAAACCCGGCGATGATCGACCACTCGGGCCTTGGCGATGACAGCAAGATGACCGTGCATGACATGGCCGGGGGGCTGGCGCGCATTCACGGCACCGGGCTGCGGCCTATTCTGAAACCGGTCTATCTGCGCGATGACCGGGGCCGTCCAGAGCGGGACAATCCGATCAAGATCGACGCAAAGACCGGGACGCTGAACTTTGTCTCGGCGCTGGCCGGGTTTTTGACCACGCCCGAAGATCGGGTGCTGGCCTTTGCGATCCTGACCGCGAACACCGATGAACGCGCCAAGATCAGCCGGGCGGAACGGGAGCGTCCGCCGGGGGCGAGGACTTGGAACGGGCGGGCCAAACGTGTGCAGCGTGGCCTGCTGGAGCGTTGGGGGCTGCTGTATAACGTGGCCGTGAAACCTGAGCCGGAAGCCGCAGCCGAGCCTGAAACGCAGACGGCCCCCGAGCCTGAGGGCGAGGCAGAGCCGGAAGCCGTGCTGGAAGAGTCCTAACCCGCGCTTAGGTCAGATGCCGTGCCCGCGCGCCGCGCTCAATCGCGGCGGCGTGGAGCCGGTCGATGTTGAGCTCATAGCGGATCTCTTCGAGCAGGCGCAGTTCGGCTTCGTCGAGTGTGCCATCGGCGGCGGCCACGTCGCAGGCCAGCGCATAGGCCGTTTCATGCAGGCGTTCGGGCAGCGCTTCGCGGATCAGGCCAAAGAGGGCATCCAGCCCGTCTTCTTGTTCAAACAGGTCAAAGACCGTCTTGCTGATCGTCGCGACGCGGTCGTTGTCGTAGCCCGAGAACACCGGCAGCAGGTTCAGCGCGGATTCGATTTTGACCAGTTCGGCGGTGCGAATGTCTTCGTCCGAGGCCGAGACCGCGATCATCAGCGCGACAAGGCTGTCTTGGGCGCTGAGCGAGAGGGAAGATGTGTCGGGCATCGGGAAATCCTTTGAACAGGTATGTTGCAGCGCAGAATATTGACCCTCAGGGTGCGAAGCAATAGGAACGGGCGACCCCGTGCGCATTGGGCGCAGGGGCGCCAAAAGAGGGATGATCTAACATGTCCGAGACCCGAGACGCGGCACTCAGCAGCAAAGCATGGCCATTTGAAGAAGCGCGCCGGGTGCTCAAACGTTACGCCAAGAAACCGCCAGAGAAGGGCTATGTGCTGTTCGAGACGGGCTATGGCCCCTCTGGCTTGCCGCATATCGGCACCTTCGGCGAGGTGCTGCGCACCACGA
>Ga0207906_1000083_pt1 | contig 86932 bp, 80 predicted proteins | sample LinPmetageLP37_FD_184050 | JGI IMG/M metagenome (GOLD analysis project Ga0207906, IMG submission 184050) | Marine viral communities from the Pacific Ocean - LP-37 (SPAdes) | ecosystem: Environmental > Aquatic > Marine > Oceanic | place: Pacific Ocean | collected 2010-06-16 | reverse complement strand
TGACCCGCCACTCGGTTTGAAGCCCGACTTTTGTACCCGGGTAAAGGTACATACCTCCCTGTTGGACTGGCCGGGCCATAGTGCCCGGCCTTTTTTTGTCCGGGTCGGGGTTGAGATCGTCACTCCGGCCCGGAGACACGCCGCAGGCGCCGGGCCATCGCCTGCCCGCCCGTCACGTCAAAGGCGTGCCGTATCATTCTGAGCGCACCTCCGGTGCGACCGGATAGGCGATTTAGAGAGGCTGGGCGCGACCTTCAGAACACACATCAAGGCCGCACCATAAAGTGGCAACAAGCGGCCTTGGGTCGCCGACTCGCGGGCAGGCGATGGCCCTTACCGCAAGGAACCCCATTTCCGCATGGCACCGCCGCGCCACCCGCGTTATTGTGCCGACCTACCCCCAGACCGGAGCCTGCCCCCATGTCCTTTTCTCTCGCCACTTGGAACATCAACTCTGTCCGTCTGCGCGAGCCTTTGGTGTTGAAGCTGCTGGCCGAACACGGGCCGGATGTGCTCTGCCTTCAAGAATGCAAAAGCCCGGTCGACAAGATCCCGGTCGAGGCGTTCAAGGCGGCGGGATACACGCATATGGTTGCGCGTGGGCAGAAGGGCTACAACGGTGTGGCGATCCTGTCGAAGCTGCCCTTGGTGGATGCGGGCGATCAGGATTTCGCCATGTTGGGCCACGCCCGCCACGTTGCGGCAAAGCTGGAAAACGGCACCACGATTCACAATTTCTACGTCCCCGCAGGCGGCGACAAACCCAACCGCGAGATCAATGAGAAATTTGGCCAGAAACTCGATTACCTCTCGGAAATGCGCGATTGGTTCCACGGCGACAAACCCGAGAAGTCGATCCTTGTGGGCGACCTGAACATCGCCCCGCGTGAGGATGATGTCTGGGACCATAAAAAGCTGTTGAAGATCGTTAGCCACACGCCGGTCGAGGTCGAAGCGCTTGGCGCGGTGCAGGATGCGGGCAATTGGGTCGACATCACCCGGCAGGATGTGCCGGCTGGCAACCTCTATAGCTGGTGGTCCTACCGCGCTGCCGATTGGGATGCCGCCGATAAGGGTCGCAGACTCGATCATATCTGGGCCACATCGGATATCGCGCAGGCCGGGCACTCCAGCCATATCGTCCGCGATGCGCGCGGTTGGGAGAAACCCAGCGACCACGCGCCGGTTTTTGCCAGTTTTGACCTTTGAATCGCGCCCCCGCACGTCCATATAAGGCCAAACGCGATTAGCGAGGATAACAGCATGACCGACCTGAACCTTTCCACCGCCGCCCCTGCGGATGCCGACCTGATCAAGGACACGACCGAGGCGACCTTCATGGCTGACGTGGTCGATGCCTCGCAAACGGTGCCGGTCATCGTTGATTTCTGGGCGCCGTGGTGCGGCCCCTGCAAGACGCTTGGCCCGATGTTGGAGGACGCCGTGCGCGCGGCCAAGGGCGCGGTGAAGATGGTGAAGGTCAATGTCGATGAGGCCCAGAACATCGCGGGCCAATTGCAGATCCAATCGATCCCCACGGTCTATGCCTTTTTCAAAGGCCAGCCGGTCGACGGTTTCCAAGGCGCGCTGCCGCAGTCCGAGATCAAGGCTTTCGTCGATCGCGTGGTAAAGGCAGGGGGCGGCGAAGCCCCCGGCGATACGCTGGCCGATGCCGTCGCTGCAGCCGAAGAGATGCTGGCCGAGGGGGCCGCCACGGATGCGGCGCAGACCTTTGCCGCAATTCTGGAAGAAGACCCGATGAACGCGCCCGCCTATGGTGGCATGGTCCGGTCCCATATCGCCATGGGCGCATTGGATCAGGCCGAGGCCCTGCTGAACGGTGCGCCGATCGAAATCTCCAAAGCCCCCGAACTCGAAGCCGCCCATGCCCAGTTGCAGCTGGCACATCAGGCTGCGGATGCAGGCCCCGTGGCCGAGTTGACCGAGAAGGTAGAGGCGAACCCCGACGACCATCAGGCGCGGTTCGATCTGGCCCAAGCGCTTTACGCGCATGACGATGCCGAGGCCGCTGTCGATCACCTGTTGGAACTGTTCCGTCGGGACCGTGAGTGGAATGACAGCGCCGCCAAAACGCAGCTTTTCACTATTTTTGAGGCGCTTAAGCCCAATGATCCGGTGGTGCTCAATGGCCGTCGCAAACTGTCGTCAATGATATTTGCCTGAGGAGACGGGCGCGCTAAGTCCCTTGTCATGATCAAGCCAGCAGAACTGCCCAAGACTATTGCGATCTTTCCGTTGGCAGGGGCGCTGCTGCTGCCCCGCTCGCGCCTGCCGCTGCATATCTTCGAGCCGCGTTATCTTCAGATGATCGAAGACGCGCTCAAGACTGACACGCGGTTGATTGGCATGGTCCAGCCCAACGAGATGCCCGGCCGCGACGGCAACGGGCTGCACCAGATCGGCTGCGCGGGGCGCATCACCCAGTTTTCCGAGACCGAGGATGGCCGCTATATGGTGACCCTTGGCGGCGTCTCGCGCTTTCGTGTGGTGGAAGAGATTGAAGGCTTTTCCCCCTATCGCCGCTGCGATGTGAACTGGGCGGGCTTTGACCGTGACTTGGGCGAGGATGAGGTCGACGACAGTTTCGACCGGGTGCGGTTTCTTGATCTCTTGGGGCGGTATTTCGACACCCGCGGCCTCTCGGCTGATTGGGACACGTTGAAAGATGCTGAGGATGAGCTGCTGATAAACTCCCTGTCGATGATGTTGGAGTTTGAAGCCGAGGACAAACAGGCGTTGCTAGAGGCGCCTTCGCTGGAAACCCGGCGCGAGACATTGGTGACATTGATCGAATTCGCGATGCGCGGCGGTCAGGAAGAGGGCTTGATGCAATGACGGATGCGACCGTTCAATTCGACCGCCGGATGCTGGAGGCATTGATCTGCCCGCGCACCCAGACGACGCTGACCTATGACGCAGAAAAGCAAGAACTGGTGTCGAAAGCTGCCGGGCTGGCCTATCCGATCCGCAATGGCATTCCGGTGATGCTGCCGGATGAGGCGCGGACGCTGTAACTGGGCCCCGCTAAAGGGGCTTCCCACGCATCAATCGGGGCAGGTCACCCGTCAGCCCTGCCGCTTCGCGGATGAAGGTCCGGCGCAGGCCGGGCAGGGCGTTGATCGCGGCCATGCCCATGTCACGGGCCAGACGCAAAAGCGCATTATCGTTTGAAAACAGCCGGTTAAAGCTGTCTGTCGCCAGCGCGAGGCTGGCATTGTCGAAGCGCCGCCATTCCTGATAACGCGCCAGTACCGCGTCGTTTCCGGGGTCTTCGCCCCGTCGCACCGCATCGGCAATCACCTCGGCCAAGGCCGCCACATCGCGTAGGCCTGCGTTCAACCCCTGACCTGCGATGGGATGCACTCCATGTGCCGCATCTCCCAAAAGCGCCACGCGCGGCGCGGTCATGGAATGCGCCAGCGACAGGCCCAGCGGATAGCTGTAGCGCGGGCCGGTCAGGGAAAGCTCCCCCAGAAAGCTGCCGAAGCGCGGGCGCAGCACGTCAAGGTATTGCGCATCCGGCAGGGCATTAATGGCGGCGGCATTTGCGCTGGCTTCGCTCCAGACGATCAGCGAGCGGTTACCAGTCAGCGGCAAGATCGCCAGCGGGCCGGGGGGCATAAAGAACTGATGCGCGATGCCGCTATGCGGTTTTTCGTGATCGACCACGCAGACCAGCGCCGTCTGACCATAGGACCATGCGATGCGCTTGATGCCCGCGCGTTCAGCCGTGCCGCTGCCGCGCCCATCGGCCCCCACGGCCAGCCGCGCGCGCAGTGTCTTGCCACTCTCCAGCGTCAGGGTGATGCCGGTCGGCTCGACCGTTTGATCGGTGACGCGGGTGTCGTTCAACATGGTGATCGCCGGATCGGCCGCAACGGCCTTTAGCAAGGCGCGCCGCAGGTGGCGGTCTTCGACCATATGACCCATCGGGCCTTCTTCGATCTCGGCATGGTCGAAATGCATGAACATGGGCGAGGGGCCGGTTCCGGCGCGCCCATCGGTGACTTTGATCTCAAGCATCGGCTGGGCGTCACCGGCGATTTCAGGCCAGATGCCGAGGCCTTCCATCAGTCGCACCGAGGTCAGCGCCAGCGCATAGGCGCGGCCATCGAAGTCGGCGTTCTCAAATGTCCGCGCGGGCAGGGCGTCAATCACCGCCACGCGCAAACCCGCGCGGCTGAGGGCCAAGGCAAGGGCAGGGCCGTTCAGCCCGCCGCCGATGATCGCGATATCGTGGTCAAAATCCATGGCCCTAGATATGACCTGCGCGCGGGGATTGTCCATGCGCCGAACGGTCGCTAGGTTCGCCACGAACATCGGCAAGGGGTACGACATGCGCGAATGGTTGGAAATGACGGCGGCGGATCTGGGGCGCGGAATCGCGGCGGGCGATATCGACCCCGTGGCGCTTTGCGATACCTTTCTTGATGCCATCGACGCACATCCGATGCGCGACCGTATCTATGCCCGCGTCACCCCCGAGCGCGCCCGCGCCGAAGCGGCGGCGGCGGCAGAGCGCGCCCGCGACGGCCAGCGCCTGTCGCCCCTCGATGGTGTGCCAATCTCTTGGAAAGACCTATTCGATACCGCTGGCACAGCGACGGAGGCGGGAACCAAGCTGCTAGAGGGCCGCGTGCCGGAGCGTGATGCGGAAGTTCTGGCCAATGCGACCGCGATGGGTTTGGTCTGTCTGGGCAAAACCCACATGAGCGAATTGGCCTTCTCGGGCCTTGGCCATAATCCCAGCACCGCGACACCGCCCTGCGTGAACGAGCCTGACAGTGTCTCTGGTGGATCGTCCTCGGGGGCTGCGGCTTCGGTTGCCTTTGGTTTGGCGGCGGCGGCGATTGGGTCTGATACTGGCGGGTCGGTACGTATTCCGGCGGCGTGGAATGATCTGGTCGGGCTTAAAACCACGGCTGGACGGGTCTCCCTCGCCGGGACGGTGCCGCTGGCGGCAAAGTTCGACACGGTTGGCCCGCTTTGCCGTTCTGTTGAGGACGCGGCGCTGCTGCTGGGCGTTCTGGAAGGGGCCAAACCCGCCGATTTGCAAGAGAGTGAGTTGGAAGGCTGCCGCTTTGCGGTGCTGACCAATGTCGTGATGGATGAGCTTTCCGAAGAGCCAAAGGCGGCTTTCAACGCGGCAGTGGAGCGGTTGCGAGACGCGGGTGCTACTGTCGATGAAATCGCCGTGCCCGAGGTCGAAGAGGCGATGCCGCTGAGTTCTTGTCTCTACACCACCGAAGCCTACGGTCTTTGGCGAGATGTCATTGAGGCCAATCCAGAGGCGATGTTCACCGAAATTCTTGAGCGTTTTCGGTTAGGTAAGGGGTTCTCCGGCCCCGATTACGTTGCCGCTTGGGCCAAACTTGATCTGGCGCGGGCGGGCTATGACCGGGCCGTGGCGGGCTATGACGCCGTACTGGTGCCGACCGCGCCGATGCTGCCACCAAACATTGAGCGGCTGAACAGCGATCACGACTACTACCTCGCGCAGAATCTCCTGTCTCTGCGCAACACGCGAGTCGCGAATCTGATGGGGCTCTGCGCGCTTACGTTGCCAACCGGAACGCCGTCCTGCGGCATCTCTTTGATGGCGGCTCCCAATGCCGAAGAGCAGCTTTTGCGCCTTGGTGCAGCGGCTGAAGCGGCCCTGCGCGAGGCATAACAGCGCACGACCGAAAAGCCACAAGGGCCGCAAATCTCCCGGTTTTTCTGGACGGGAGGGACGCCCTTGGGTACCTTGGGGCAAACGGGGCGCAAATGATCCCGATCCGAGGCAGTTTTGATGATGTATTCCGAGCGGTTTTCGAACCTTCCGGCCCACGTGTGGCCGCGCCTGCGCGCCTTGCTTGATGGGCATGAGGGCGGCGGTACGCCGATTCACATGACCATTGGCGAGCCGAAACATGCTTTCCCGGCTTGGGTCACGGATGAGATCACGAAACACGCCGAAGGTTTCAACAAATACCCGCCGAACGACGGCTCGCCCGAATTGCGCGGCGCGATCGCCGCGTGGATCGACCGGCGCTATGGTGTCGAAATGGACCCCGACAGCGAGGTTATGGCGCTGAACGGCACCCGCGAGGGGCTGTATAACGCCGTTATCGCGCTCTGCCCGCCGACCAAGAACGGCGAGACGTCGGCGATCCTCATGCCGAACCCGTTCTACCAAGTCTATATGATCGGCGCGATTTCGGGCGCAGCAGAGCCGATCATGGTCCCCGCCACCGCCGAGACCGGGCATTTGCCCGATTTCGCCAGCTTGCCCGAAGAGGTGCTCCGCCGCACCACGGCGGCCTACCTTTGTTCGCCCGCCAACCCGCAGGGCGTCGTCGCCAGCCGCGATTATTGGGCCGAACTGATCGCATTGGCCGAGAAATATGATTTCCTGATCTTCGCTGATGAATGCTATTCTGAGATCTACCGCGCCACGCCGCCCACCGGCGCGCTGGAGGTGGTTAAGGAACTCGGCACCGACCGCAACCGCGTGGTGATCTTTCACTCGCTGTCGAAGCGCTCCAACCTGCCGGGGCTGCGTTCGGGTTTTGCCGCCAGCGGACCAGAGACGATGCGTGAGATCAAACAGTTGCGCAATTACGCCGGTGCGCCGTTGCCGCTGCCCTTGCAGCAGGCCGCTGCCGCCGTTTGGGCGGATGAAGCGCATGTGGAGGAGAACCGCGCGCTCTACCAAGAGAAATACGCCATCGCCGACCGCATTTTTGGCAATGTGCCGGGCTACGCGAGCCCCGAGGCGGGGTTCTTTTTGTGGCTCCCGGTTGAAGATGACGAGGCTGCGGCGCTGAAACTGTGGCGCGAGACAGGCGTGCGGGTGCTGCCCGGCAGCTATCTGGCGCAGAACGTTGCCGGGACCAATCCCGGTCAGAATTACATTCGGGTCGCCTTGGTGGCCCCAAAAGACGAAACGACGCGCGGGTTGGAAGCGATCCGCGACTGTCTGTATTCGACATAAGCGAGGGACGACATGGCATATCAGACACGGGGACGCGATCCATTGCTAGACAGCAACATGGCCGAGGCAATCGAAAAGCGCGGTCGTGAACTGCTGGGGCTGGCGCTGATCATGCTGGGCATTATGGCCGCCATGATGATCGGCAGCTACACGCCCGACGATCCAAACTGGATGGTCTCCACCGATGCGCCCGTGCAAAACTGGATGGGCCGGATCGGTGCCTCCATCGCCGCACCGCTGTTCATGATCGTGGGCTGGGGCGCTTGGGGCATTGCCATCGTCCTGCTGTTCTGGGGCGGGCGTTTCGCGCTGCATCAGGGCGATGACCGCGCTCTTGGCCGTCTGATCTTTGCCCCCATCGCCGTGGCGCTTGGGGCGATCTATGCCGCGACGCTGGCCCCCGGTCAGGAATGGCTGCTGACCCATAGCTTCGGTCTTGGCGGGCTTTTTGGCGATACCGTTATGGGCGCGTTGCTGACGGTCTTGCCCATCGGCTCGACCCTGACGGTCAAGCTGATGTCGCTTTTGATGGGCGTGGCGATTCTGGCTCTGGGTGCCTTTGTGCTGGGCTTCACCAAGGCCGAGTTGATGCGCATCACGCGGTTCCTGCTGGTCGGTCTGATCATGGCCTATGCCGGGTTGATGACCCTTCTGGGCCGTGGCGCCAGCGGTGCCGTCGTTGCCGCGCAGAACCTGTCGGCCCGTCAGGCCGAACGCCGTGAGCGCCGCCGCCAGGAGGCTGAGGAAGCCGAGACTTGGGCCGCACAGGATGCTGGTCAGGATTATTACGCGCAGCAAGCCCCTATGCCTGAGCCGGAAGCAGAGCCGCGCAGCCTGTTTGGCCGCATGCCCGGTCTTATCAAACGCCCCGAAGCGGACGATATGCCCGAGCCGGAACTGATCGAGACCTACAGCGACGCCATCGTGGATGAGACACCGGGCGAGGAGCGCATCAAGAGCAAGATCGCCGATGTCATCAAGAACCGCGTCCGTAATGCCAATGCGATCCACACGCCGACAACCGCGCCGCTGACCAAAGGCCGGGGCCGTGGACCGGACCCGCTGTTGCTGAACACCAGCCAGCCCGCCACCCTGCGCGCCGAGCCGCCTTTGACCGCAGGCGCTGCCACCCTGCGCCCTGAGCCGCTGCTGCGCAAACCGCAGGTGCAGCCTGAGCCGGCACCGGAGCCGATGGTCGACGAGCCGATGATGCAAGAGCCGATGGTTGAGCGTTACGAGGATACCGTCACCTCTGAAACCCTGCCGTTGCAGCAAGCGCCGGCGCCAGAGGCGATGAAAATCCCCGTGGCCGAGCCGCGCAAAGTGGTGCAGCAGCCCACCCGCAAACCCGTCCAGCCCTCGAAACAGGCGCAGGTCGAGGCGCAGCCCACCTTGACCTTTGACGACACGCACCCCGGTTTCGAATTGCCGCCGCTGAGCCTCTTGGAAAGCCCCGAAAGCGTGCAGCGTCTGCACCTGAGCGACGAGGCGCTGGAAGAAAACGCGCGGATGCTGGAAACCGTGCTCGATGATTACGGCGTCAAGGGCGAAATCGTCGCCGTGCGCCCCGGTCCTGTCGTCACCATGTATGAGCTTGAGCCTGCGCCGGGTCTCAAGGCCAGCCGCGTCATCGGTCTGGCGGATGACATCGCGCGCTCCATGGCCGCGCTGTCGGCGCGTGTTTCCACCGTGCCGGGCCGCAGCGTGATCGGCATCGAACTGCCCAATGAGAACCGCGAGAAGGTGATCCTGCGCGAAATCCTGTCGAGCCGTGATTTCGGCGATGGCAACCAGCGCCTGCCGCTGGCGCTTGGCAAGGACATCGGCGGCGATCCGGTTGTCGCCAACCTTGCGAAAATGCCGCACCTGCTGATCGCGGGGACCACCGGTTCGGGTAAATCCGTGGCGATCAACACGATGATCCTGTCGCTGCTTTACAAGCTGACGCCGCAGGAATGCCGGATGATCATGATCGACCCCAAGATGCTAGAACTCAGCGTCTATGACGGCATCCCACACCTGCTGTCCCCGGTTGTGACCGACCCTAAAAAGGCCGTTGTCGCGCTGAAATGGACCGTGGGCGAGATGGAAGAGCGCTATCGCAAGATGTCCAAGATGGGCGTGCGGAACATCGAAGGCTACAATGGTCGCGTCCGCGAAGCGCTGGCCAAGGGCGAGATGTTCTCTCGCACTGTGCAAACCGGCTTTGACGAAGATACCGGCGAGCCGATCTTTGAGACCGAGGAAAATACCCCCGAGGCGCTGCCCTATATCGTCGTTATCGTCGACGAGATGGCCGACCTGATGATGGTCGCGGGCAAGGAAATCGAAGCCTGCATTCAGCGTCTGGCGCAGATGGCGCGGGCATCGGGTATCCACTTGATTATGGCGACGCAACGCCCCTCAGTCGATGTTATCACCGGCACGATCAAGGCGAACTTCCCCACGCGGATTTCCTTCCAAGTGACCTCGAAAATCGACAGCCGCACGATTCTGGGTGAGATGGGTGCCGAGCAGCTGCTGGGCATGGGCGACATGCTCTATATGGCGGGCGGGGCCAAGATCACCCGTTGCCACGGCCCCTTCGTCAGCGACGAAGAGGTCGAAGAGATCGTCAACCACCTCAAGCAATTCGGTGAGCCCGACTATGTCGGTGGCGTGGTCGAAGGGCCGTCCGAGGATAAAGAAAGCAACATCGACGCGGTGCTGGGCCTTGGCGGCAATACCGATGGTGAAGACGCGCTTTATGACACCGCCGTTCAGGTGGTCATCAAAGACCGCAAATGCTCGACTTCTTACATCCAGCGCAAACTGGCGATTGGCTATAACAAGGCCGCGCGTTTGGTGGAGCAGATGGAGGAAGAGGGGCTCGTGTCTCCGGCCAACCATGTTGGCAAGCGCGAGATTCTGGTGCCGGAACAGGCATAGGCTACGCGCCCCCTCCCCTCTCGGGGGCGGTCATAAAGAAAACACCGCCGGGCCTCCCTCCCGGCGGTGTTTTTTTATGGGGCAGAGGCTGCGATAGCGAAAAACCGCCCCCTGATATCGAATATCACGCCCACCCGCCCTATGTCAGAACGTGAGGCAACACAGGACGAACAACATGCGTAAACTTACTTCTGCTATTCTGGCGGTTGGTCTGGCCGTATCGGCCCCCCTCGCGGCGGCGGCGCAGCAGCTGTCGCTGAACGAGATCTCGGGCTATCTGAACCAGCTTCGCACCGCCAAGGGCGACTTTACCCAGATCAACGACGATGGGTCGATCAGCTCGGGCACGATCTATATCAAACGCCCCGGTAAGGTACGTTTCGAATATAACGCCCCTGATTCCGGTCTGGTCGTTGCGGGTGCCAATACGGTTGTGATCTATGACAAGAAGTCCAACCAACCGGCAGAGACTTACCCGTTGGCGCGCACCCCGCTGTCGATCATCTTGGCGGAAAACGTCAATCTGGGCCGCGCCAAAATGGTGACCGGTCACAGCTATGATGGCACCGCCACCACAGTCACGGCCCAAGACCCCGCCAACCCGCAATATGGCAACATCCGGATGAAGTTCACCGGCAACCCGGTGCAGCTGCGTCAGTGGATCATCAACGACGGCAATGGCAGCGCCACGACCGTTGTGCTGGGTGACATGCAGGTGGGGGGCAATATCTCCAACAGTCTGTTTGACACCGCAGGCGCACGGGCAGGCAGCAAACGCTAAGCGGCCCTGCTGAAACAAAAAACGCCCCGGCTGATCCAGCCGGGGCGTTTTGCATTGGATTAGATCGTTTTTACCAGCGGCCCAAACGGCAGCCGGCGATCTGTCTTTCATACAGTTTGGCGCGGGAATCGACCTTGCCCGCGACCCCGACCAACCAAGCCTTGCTGTTGTAGCTCTGCCGGGAAAAACCCGTGTGCCCCTCGTGATAGGCGAGGTATTGGTTGCGGGCATCATGCAGAGACACGCCGTTCCGGTCGCGCGTCAGGTTCATGTACCAGCCCATGAAATCGCTCGCGTCGCGGATCTCATCGCGTTTCGCACGCCAGCGGCCTTCGGATTCCAGATATTCATCCCACGTCGCGTCCAAGGCCTGTGAATAGCCAAAGGCGCTGGACTGGCGGCCCATCGGGATCACGCCCAGCACGTATTTGAACGGCGTCCGCGCGTCAGCCACGAATTTGCTTTCTTGATGGATGGTGGCCATCTGCACGTGGATTGGTACACCCCATTTGCGCTCGGTCGCGCGGAATGCGCGCAGATAGTCGGGGTGCTCTTTCAGGATCGTGCAGGCGTTATCCAGATCACGCGGGGCCGTTTGAGGCCCGCCGCCGCAGGATGCCACCAGCAGTACGATCATCATTGCGCAAAAATGCTTGCTCATCTGCCTCTCGTTTTTTGTTAGGGGACGTTTTTAAAGGACTTTAACCGATTCACCCCCTTCATCACATCACTAAATTGGGAAATTACGCGCCGCGTTGCGCGATATTGCGCTGACCGCGCAGCCCTGCGCAGGCGGTATTCCGCGAAATCCCGACAAACCGGTTGATCGCCTGCCCAGAGTGCTGCCGGAAACCCACTGTCGGTGCTGCGTTCACAGTCTGTTTCCCCGCGCACAGTCGCTGTGATTGGACAAAAGCCCCTTGAAAGGGCTACCGTCGAGGGGTAGGGGCAGCATGTTATGATACGAACACGCGCAAAATATCACCTCGGGCAGATTGTCCGTCACAAGAAGCATCCCTTTCGGGGCGTGATTTTTGACGTCGACCCAGAATTCGCCAATACCGAAGAATGGTATGAGGCGATTCCCGAAGAGAACCGTCCGGTGAAAGACCAGCCGTTCTATCATCTCTTGGCCGAGAATGATCAGAGCTACTATGTGGCCTATGTATCCGAGCAGAACCTCGTGGCTGATTATTCGGGGGAGCCTGTGGACCACCCCGATATCCCCGATCTTTTCGGCCCCTTCACCGACGGTGCCTATCCGCTGCATTTCCAGATGAACTGAGCCCGGCGGGCCGTTGCCAGCCCGCCAGACGTTTTATCAATACCCCAAGGCACAGCCGTCCTTGCGCGGGTCGCTCGCGCCTTCCAGCACGCCATCTTCGCGGATGCGGATCGCCTGCGCACCGCCGATTGCCGTTTCAGGCACTTCGACCTTATGGCCCAGATCGCTCAATGTCTGGCGCACATCGTCGCCAAAGCCGCGTTCGACCTTCATCACTTGCCCATCGGCAAAGGCGCGGGGCGCGTCAATGGCGCTTTGCACGTCCATGCCGAAATCGGTGAGGTTCGAGGCAAAGCACGCGTGGCCGCAGGGCTGATAGGCCCCGCCCATCACGCCAAAGGGCATGGTCACGCGACCGTTTTCGCGGATCATGCCGGGAATGATCGTATGCATCGGGCGCTTGCCGCCCTTCAGTTCGTTGGGGTGACCCTCTTCCAGCGTGAAGCCTGCGCCGCGGTTCTGCAGCAGGATGCCGAACTTGTCCGAGGCGATACCAGAGCCGAAGCCATGGAAGATCGAATAGATCAGCGAGACCGACATGCCGTCACCATCCACCACGGTGATATAGATCGTGTCTTTGTGCACCGCCTCGCTGATCGGCGCGGCGGCGGCCATGGCGCGTTTGGGATCGATCAGCGCTGCAAGGGCGCGGGCGGTCTCAGCCGCCAACATATGCTCCAACCGCGTGGTGTGATCCGGGTCCGCCAGAAACCGGTTGCGCGCGTCATAGGCCAGCTTGGTGGCCTCGGCCTCAATATGCAGCCGCTCGGCTCCCAGTGGGTCCATTCCGGCGATGTCGAAGTGATCTAGGATATTCATCAGCAGCAAGGCGGTCGCCCCTTGGCCATTGGGCGGATGTTCGACCACTTCGAGGTCTTTGTAGTGGCCCGACACGGGCGTCGAGACCTCGGCGCGGGCGCTGGCGAAATCCTCGGCGCTATGGCTGCCACCTGCGGCTTGCAGGGTGGCGATCATGTCTTCGGCGATCTCTCCGGTGTAGAAGGCATCGCGCCCTTTCGCGGCCACGCGGCGCAGCACTTCGGCCTGTCCCGGCGCGCGGAAAATATCACCGACGCGGGGCGTTTTGCCGTTGATGAGGAAGTGGTCCCGCGCGCGCCCCTGAAGGGTGCCGCCGTCCGTGGCCCAATCAAAAGCCACGCGCGGGGCGACGGGCACCCCGGCGTCGGCATAGTGGATCGCGGGGGCCAGCAGCGCGTCCAGCCCCAGCTTGCCGAGGCTGTCTGACAAGTGGCAAAAGGCATCTATGGCGGTGGGAATGGTCACCGCATCGGCTGAGCGCAGCGGCACCGTCTTCTCGCCCTTGTCGCGCAGCTTGGCGGCGTCCAGCGCCGCGGGTGCGCGGCCTGAGCCGTTTAGCGCATGGACTTCTTCGCTCCCCGCCGGAGAGTAGAGCACGAAGCAATCGCCGCCGATCCCGGTCATCTGCGGCTCGCAGATGCCCAGCAGAACCGCCCCTGCAATGGCCGCGTCCATGGCGTTGCCCCCGCGCGCAAGGATATCGACCGCCGCCCGCGCGGCGAGCGGGTGCGACGTGGCGCAGATGCCATTGGTGGCCAAGACCGGTGACCGGCCGGGAAAGTGAAAATCGCGCATGTGCTGTCCCTCGCTGATATATCAGCGTGACCCTAGACGGTCATTTCGGTTCTGCCAATGCGGGCAAAGTTCCTCGGCACCGCGTACTGGGTGGGGGCTATTAAACACGATGCCGAGGGAAGCTATTTGCAGCTACAGGCATTCTTTTGCCCTACAACCAAGGCGCAATTGTGATCCGAGCGGGGCCGTTTTGCGAAATCTGCCTGCTGCACTGCCGCAGGGGTTAACGCGGCGGCAACCCGACCGGGAGCCGCAGGTCGATCCGGTTTTCTTGGGCCAGACGGCGATAGCTCAGGTCTTTTGCTAGATCGCGGATCAGAAACCAGCCAAAACCCCCTTCGGGAAGATCGCAGACCGGGCGGTCGATCTCTTGCGGCAGGCCCAAGGGCGCTTGCAGGTCGGGCATCGGCAGCCCCTCGTCCGACACGGCAAGGTGCAGGCCATCGGGCGCATGATGGCAGGCAATGTGGATGGGGCCGGGAAGGTCGGCATCCGAATAGGCATGTTCGACGATATTGTTGAGCATTTCGGCGACGACCAATCGCACCACGCAGACCTCTTCGGCCTCAAGCGCGAGGCAGGTGAGACCGTCCAGCAAGAGCGTCAGAGCCTCCCGCGCGGCGTGGGGGCCGCTATGAACGGTGATCTCAAACGGGCAAAGCGCAGAGCGCGCGGCGGGCTGCCGCATGGCGCTATCCCCGGTGCGCGCTGAGGGCGGCGTCCAGCGTGTGAAAAATGCCAAAGACCGTGTCCATCCGGGTAAGGGTAAAGACCTTTTCCACCGCCGGAGTTAGCCCGGCCAGCACCAAGGCCCGCTGCGGTGCCAGATGTTTCATCGCCGCCACGATCGCGCCCAGCCCGCTGGAATCGATGAAGTTGACCCGGTGCAGGTCAAGGATCACCACCGATGGCGCTTGGGTGGTGGCGCGGCGCACCGCGTCCTTGAACTCCAGCGCGGCGGCGGCGTCGATCCGTTCGTGCAGCACGCTGACCACGCAAAAGCGGTCTTCTGTTTTGGCGGAAACTTCCATAAACATGCCTCGAGACTTTGAAGTTCGAGACGTGATTAACCGTAAAACCTTACCAACTGGTGTGCGGTGCAACTCTAGGAGAACGTGATGCGCAATGTCGTGATAACCGGTGCAGCCAGAACCCCGATGGGCGGTTTCCAAGGGGCTTTCCAAGGGCTGACAGCCGCGGAATTGGGCGGCAGCGCAATCAAGGCGGCGTTGGGGACGACGGACCCCGCCGAAGTGCAGGAGCTGCTGATGGGCTGCGTTTTGCCCGCAGGGCAGGGCCAAGCGCCCGCGCGTCAGGCCGGGTTCAAGGCAGGTCTGGGCGAAGAAGTGCCCGCCACTACGCTTAACAAAATGTGCGGCTCTGGCATGAAAGCGGCGATGATGGCCTTTGACCAGATCGCGCTTGGCCATACCGATGTGATGGTCGCGGGCGGCATGGAGAGCATGACCAACGCGCCTTATGTGCTGCCCAAGATGCGCGGCGGCGCGCGGTTGGGCCGTGGGCAGGTGATCGACCATATGTTCCTTGATGGCCTGGAAGACGCCTATGACAAAGGCCGCCTGATGGGCACCTTTGCCGAAGATTGCGCCGAGCGGTTTCAGTTTACCCGTGAGACCCAAGACAACTATGCACTCGCGTCGCTGTCGCGGGCGATTGAGGCCCAAGAGGGCGGTGCCTTTGCGGATGAAATCGCCCCGGTTGAGGTGACATCGCGCAAGGGCAGCACCACGGTCGGCGCGGATGAGCAGCCTGCCAGCGCCCGGCCTGAGAAGATCCCTCAGTTAAAACCGGCCTTCCGTGAGGGGGGTACGGTGACGGCGGCGAATTCCTCGTCGATCTCCGATGGGGCGGCGGCGCTGGTGCTGGCGGATGAGGAGACTGCCAAGACCCGCGGCCAGACCATCCGCGCTCGGATCGTCGGCCATGCCAGCCACGCCCAAGCGCCGGGGCTTTTCACCACCGCACCCGTGCCCGCAGCGCAGAAACTGCTGGAGCGGATCGGCTGGAAGAAAGAAGACGTGGACCTGTGGGAGGTCAATGAAGCCTTCGCCGTGGTGCCGCTGGCCTTCATGCATGAGATGGACCTGTCGCATGACATCGTGAACGTCAACGGCGGCGCCTGTGCGCTTGGCCATCCCATCGGTGCCTCAGGCGCGCGGATCATGGTGACCCTGTTGAACGCACTGGAAAAGCGCGGGTTGAAGCGCGGTGTCGCGGCGATCTGCATCGGCGGCGGCGAAGGCACGGCCATCGCGATTGAGCGTCCCTGATCCCACGGCTCTTAGACGTATCCAAAGGGGGGCGTGCTGCCTCCCTTTCTATATCCGCAATATGAGTTTTTCCATGACAGTCGACTACCAAACCCTATCGAAAACCATTGCCGCTCTGACGGAGGGCGAAGACGATGCCGTGGCGCTGATGGCCACCATCGCCTGCGAGGTACATCACGCAGATGACCGGTTCGACTGGACCGGGTTCTACCGTGTCACCGCGCCTGAGTTGCTTAAGATCGGGCCCTATCAAGGCGGACACGGCTGTTTGGTGATCCCGTTTTCGCGCGGGGTCTGCGGGGCTGCGGCCCGCACGGGCGAGGTGCAATTGGTGGAAGATGTCGATGCCTTCCCGGGCCATATCGCCTGCGCCTCGTCGACGCGGTCGGAATTGGTGCTGCCGGTCTGGAACGGCGCGGGGGAATTGCTGGGGGTCTTTGATATCGACAGCGACCAGCCCAATGCATTCACCCAAGCGGATGCCGATGCATTGGCCGCGATCCTCAAAGACAGTTTCGCTGCGGTCGCCTGACCGCCACGCGCCGCTTGATCCGCGGGGCGGCATCTGCGAGGGGGAACCATGGATAGCGAATATAACCCGCCGCAGGACCCGCTGGTCATTCTGCATGAAGACGCCGAAGTTTTGCTGGTCGATAAGCCTTCTGGTTTGCTGAGCGTGCCCGGCAAAGGCGAGCATCTGGCCGATTGCCTGATCGCGCGGGTGCAGGCGGTCTTTCCCGAAGCGCTGCTGGTGCATCGGTTGGACCGTGACACCTCGGGCGTGATGATCTTTGCGATGACACCCCATGCACAGCGCCATCTTGGGCTGCAGTTTGAAAAACGCATGACGCGGAAAACCTATGTCGCAAGGGTCTGGGGGGTGCCGGAAGAGAAGTCCGGCACGGTCGATCTGCCGTTGATCGTTGATTGGCCCAATCGTCCGCTGCAGATGGTGTGCCATGAGACCGGCAAGCCCGCGCAGACCGACTGGAAAAAGATCAAGTCCGATGGCGAGACCGCGCGCATGCGCCTGTTCCCCAAAACAGGACGCAGCCACCAGCTGCGCGTGCATATGCTGGCGCTTGGGCATCCTATTCTGGGCGATCCGTTCTATGCCACCGGGCCTGCGCGGGATTTTCCGCGGTTGATGCTGCATAGTGAGGAGTTGCGGTTTAACCATCCGCAGGGCGGGACATCGACCAAGGTCCGGGCGAAGGCGCCGTTCTGAAGGGCGCTCCGTGCCCGGCCTTGTGATGTGAGGCGGGGCGGGATCGGTATTTAAGAAAGGATGAAGGAGAAGGGGGCCGTGGCGCTGCGGTGAAGTTTTACTTTGTGGCAATCGGGGGGGTGAAAATGGCGGGGTTTGCGATTACCTCTAGCCTATCTGTTCACAGATTGACCCGGAGGATATCATGGGCTTGCGTATCAACGACACTATTCCCGACCTTACCGTCGAAACCGATCAGGGCAGTTTTTCGCTGCATGAGTTCGTCGGTGACAGCTGGGCGATCCTGTTCTCGCATCCGAAGGATTTCACCCCCGTTTGCACGACCGAATTCGGCGCCGTGGCGCGGCTTTCCGATGAGTGGGAAAAGCGCGGCACGAAGGTGATTGGCGTCAGCATTGACGGGGTTGAAGAGCATAAGAAATGGAAGGGCGATATTGAGAAGGTTGCAGGCACCAAGGCCGGTTTCCCGATTATCGCGGATGCCGGGCTGGAGGTGTCGAAGGCCTTTGATATGCTGCCCGCCGAAGCCTACATGCCCGATGGCCGCACGCCCAACGACAGTGCCACTGTGCGGTCGGTCTTTATCATTTCGCCGGATAAGCAGTTGAAGCTGAGCATGACCTACCCGATGAACGTGGGCCGCAACTTTGCCGAGGTGCTGCGGGCGCTGGATGGGTTGCAGACTGCTGGCAAGAATGGCGTCGCAACGCCGGCGGATTGGCAGGTGGGCGAGGATGTAATCATTCCCGCGACCGTGTCAGACGAGGACGCCAAGGCGAAGTTCGGGGCGTTTGAGACTGTGTTGCCCTATCTGCGTAAGGCCAAGCTGCCGGGTTGATGCGCTGTTAGCGATGGCCGAGCTTATGCGCGAAGGCCATCGCTTTTTCATGCAGCAAGCGGCGCTGTTTGCGCAGACCATAGAGCGGCGACCGGCGGAACTGACCCCGATTTCCGCCTGAACGGGCGGAAATGTCACTGTCGAACCGGCCAGCGGTCACGAGGTTTTGGGCGGTTGCCAGCCCCATGTCGGAACGTGTGAGGACTTGTCTTAACATATTGTCTGCGGGGCAGAAAATAGGCTCGGAGGCGGCAAGGAAGGCATTGGCTCCGGCGCGGTTCCAGATCAGCGCATGGGCGAGCATGGGGAAATAGTGAGCGCGGAGCACTTCAATGCCTGCGACCTCGGCCATGGGACTGGTGATTTTCAAGCGTGTTGCGCCCAAGTTGACGCAGTGCCAATCGTCGCGGGCGCGGAGCCATTCTATCAGTTTCGGCACGGCGGTTTTGAACTCAGGCTGTAGGGCGATATCATCTTCGAAAACGAAGCCGATCTCATCGCCGCTTTCCAGAAAGGCTGTGGCGGCGCGTTGGTGGGAGACGTAGCATCCGACCTCACCTTGGGTCATCGAGCGGCCCATGAACCGTCGGGCTTTGCTATCATCATAGGGCGCGAACTGCGCGAGGTCGATTTCACGCCCGTCAAATGCGTCTACGCGGATCGGGTCGACTTGGGCCCCGTCCAGTTCGGCCTTCGCGCTGTCCAGCCGTTGGGGGGAGGCGGCGAGATTGATGACGAATCCCTTGGGGCGCTGCGGCATGGATTTGACCTCATCCCTGTCGGCCCGGGGGACGGCAACAGGTTCTTACGGGTTAAACTTTGGGGGTGGGTCGACCGCGCAGCCAGTTTTTGAATCGTTTGAAGGCGGAAGGCGGTTTGTGGGCGACGCTGACAAACCCGATGTGCTGGCAAGCGCCGGGTTTCAGAAAGGCCGTGAATTTACCCTGTTTGCGCAGGTGACGCGAAATATGGCTTTCACGTTTGAAACCGCTGAAGCCGCCAACCTCTTTCCAGAGGGAGAGGGGGGCAAGATGCGGGTTGAACGTATAGCCATACCATTTAGGGCTGAGGGCATCCATGCGCGCGTAGGAGACGCCTGCACAGTCCTCCTTGACGATCTGGGCGCGGGCCGCGTCTTCGATGAAGAAGTTATCGGTGTCGCGGAAACAGACCGAGGAAACATCGGGATGTGCCTCTAGCAGGCGCAGGGCGTCATCTAAAAAATCGTGGCGGGTGAATTCCCAGTCGTCTTCCATGTGAAAGACATAAGGCGTGCGCACCTTGGCATACATGGCGTCAACGGCGGGGTGGTGTCCGACCTGTTTGCCCAGATCAATGCGTTGGCCGTGGGGGCAGAGACGGTCGAAGACCGCGCTTGTTTCGGCATCGCCAAAGTCGTTGATGCCAATGATGGGGAGCTTACGCAGTTCCGGGCCGAGGCTTTCGAGCGTTTGTTGCAGGACATCGGGGCGCAGCCCCATGGTGATGCAAATCGTGACCAGATTCTCTGCGCTCATGTCTTGTACTGCCCTGCGGGAAAAACTGCGGACCCCGGTGGGGGTCCGCAGCAGGTTTTAATCAACCTTCTGCCGGTTCTTTCTTCTCGGCAGCGACTTCTTCACCTGTCTCCTGATCGACAACTTTCATCGACAGGCGCACCTTGCCGCGATCGTCAAAGCCCAGAAGCTTCACTTTCACTTCCTGACCTTCCTTCAGAACGTCCGAAGGGTGGTTCAGGCGGCGGTTTTCGATCTGGGACACGTGGACCAGACCGTCGCGCTTGCCAAAGAAGTTCACGAAAGCGCCGAAATCGACGATCTTGACCACGGTGCCGGTGTAGACCGCGCCCTCTTCGGGCTCTGCCACGATCGAATAGATCATGTCGTAGGCCTTTTTGATGGCGTCGCCATTGGCGCTGGCGATCTTGATGATGCCTTCGTCGTTGATGTCGACCTTGGCGCCAGAGACTTCGACGATCTCGCGGATCACCTTGCCGCCGGACCCGATCACTTCACGGATCTTGTCGGTGGGGATCTGCATGGTCTCGATGCGCGGTGCGTGCACGGAGAAGTCCGCGGCACCCGAGATCGCTTTGTTCATCTCGCCAAGGATGTGGATACGGCCTTCTTTGGCCTGAGCCAGAGCTTTTTCCATGATCTCGGGCGTGATGCCTGCAACCTTGATGTCCATCTGCAGCGACGTGATGCCCGCTTCGGTCCCGGCCACTTTGAAGTCCATGTCGCCGAGGTGGTCTTCGTCACCCAGGATATCCGACAGGATCGCGTAGGAGCCGTCATCTTCGAGGATCAGACCCATCGCCACACCGGCCACCGCCGATTTCAGCGGCACGCCTGCGTCCATCATCGAAAGCGAACCACCGCAGACGGATGCCATGGAGGACGAACCGTTGGATTCGGTGATCTCGGACACGAGACGGATGGTGTAGGGGAAGTCTGTCGCTGCGGGCAGAACCGCCTGCAGGGCACGCCAAGCGAGCTTACCGTGGCCGACTTCGCGACGGCCGGGAGGGCCCACGCGACCAACTTCACCAACCGAGTAGGGGGGGAAGTTATAGTGCAGCAGGAAGTTGGATTTGAAGTTGCCGTGCAGCGCGTCGATGAACTGCTCGTCATCGCCGGTGCCGAGCGTGGTCACGACGAGGCCTTGCGTTTCACCACGGGTGAAGAGGGCCGAACCGTGGGTCCGCGGCAGGATGCCGGTTTCTGCCACGATATCGCGGATTTCGTCGGTGCGACGGCCGTCGATACGCTTGCCGGTTTTCACCACGTCGCCGCGCAGGATGCTGGCCTCAAGGCCCTTCATCGCGGAGCCGAGGTTCTTGTCCTCAAGCTGCTCTTCGGTGAGCTTGCCTTTGATCGTCTCGCGTGCGGCGGCAACAGCGGCGGTGCGCTCTTGCTTGTCGGCGATAGCGAATGCAGCGCGCATTTCGTCTCCGCCAGCGGCTTTTACAGCGGCGGACAGCTCAGAGTAATCGTCGGGCTGGAAGTCGAATGGCTCTTTCGCCGCGTCTTCGGCAAGATCGATGATCAAGTCGATGACCGGCTGGATCTGGTCGTGGGCAAATTTCACCGCACCCAGCATTTCCTCTTCCGACAGCTCATAGGCTTCGGATTCGACCATCATCACGGCGTCTTTGGTGCCGGCGACAACCAGATCGAGGCGCTGCTCGGGGTTCAGGCGCAGGTCCTGCATGTCGTCGATTGTTGGGTTCAGGATGTAATCGCCATCCTCATAGCCCACGCGGCAGCCCGCGATCGGACCCATGAAGGGCGCGCCGGAGATGGTCAACGCGGCGGAAGCGGCGATCATCGCGACCATATCGGGGTCGTTCACCAGATCGTGGCTCAGCACGGTACACATCACCAGAACTTCGTTTTTGAAGCCGGGGACAAAGAGCGGGCGGATCGGACGGTCGATCAGACGCGCGGTCAGGGTTTCTTTCTCGGTGGGGCGGGCCTCACGCTTGAAGAAGCCACCCGGCACTTTACCGGCGGCATAGTATTTCTCTTGGTAGTGCACGGTCAGGGGGAAGAAGTCCTGGCCCGGCTTTTGCTGACGTGCGTACGTCACATTGGCCATAACGCTGGTTTCCCCCAGCGTGGCAATCACCGACCCGTCCGCCTGACGGGCAACCTTACCGGTTTCCAGTGTCAGCGTCTCTTCGCCCCACTGGATCGATTTTTTCGTTACATTAAACATCTACGTTTCCTTTTTGGCCCATTGGCCATTGCATAGGGGCCGTATTGCCCCTGACTCCGGTATCTTCTTTTTCAGGCGCAGGAGTCCGCGCGCCGGATTTCAGATTGCGCGGACATACAGGTTTTCAAGGCAAATGGGAAGCGTTCTGTCGCAGCGGGGCTGTGAGCGGCGGCTTCTCTCCGTTGCGCACTGTGCTGACCTGCGCGCAACAAAAAACCTCCCGGCGCGGGCCGGGAGGTTTGGGTCGTCCTGTCACCGGGAAACCCGGCGGGCTGTCCGCAATTAGCGGCGCAGGCCGAGGCGCTTGATCAGGTCCTGATAACGGGACTCATCTTTGGCCTTAACGTAATCCAGCAGCTTGCGGCGCGTCGCGACCATTTTCAAAAGACCACGGCGGCCGTGGTTGTCTTTTTTGTGGGTCTTGAAGTGCTCGGTCAGCGTGACGATGCGCGAGGTCAGAATGGCAACCTGTACTTCGGGCGAACCGGTGTCGCCTTCTTTGGTGCCGAAATCTTTCATGACTTTTGCTTTTTCTTCAGCAGTAATCGACATCGGGGTCTCCTTTCGAAAAGAGTTTAAATGGATGGCGCAGGCCGGGATGTCGTCCAGCTCAGGCCCATGGAGATATCACCCGCTGACGGAATCAGCAGGCGATGGGGGCGTATAGGAGGAATTCGCGCCTTTGGCAAAGGGTGATTTATGCGCCGATAGCGCGCCGTGTCACGCCGCAAGGCCAAGGTCAAAGGCCGCAGACAGCGGGATCAGCGCAATATCGTCCATCGTGACGCTGTCGCCGACCACCCTCGCGACGATGATATCGTCTAGCAGGACAAGCGTTTGTCCCGCGTCATCGGGGTCGGGCAGGATCGACAGCGGCGGCTCTGCCCCGGTGGCGCTGCTGTCGTCCCACACAAAAAGCAGCGAATCATCTTCTGCGTGATAATCCGTGATTTGCGCCGCCCCGCCTTGGCCGATCCAGTCCCCCAAGGCGATCCGATCCGTGCCCTCGCCGGATGTCACCACGTCCCCGGCCCCCGCAACGATCAGGTCATCCCCGCCGCCACCGTTCAGGTAATCACGGCTTTGCAGGTCATCCGCCCCGGTAAGCGTGTCATCCCCCCAGCCGCCAAAGAGCGTATCCTCGCCCGCGCCGCCGCGCAGCGCATCATCGCCAAGCCCGCCTTGCAGCGCGTCATTTCCGGCTTCGCCATTCAGCAGGTCATCCCCCGCGGAGCCTTGCAGCGCATCATTGCCTGCGCCGCCAAAGAGGAAGTCATCGCCATTATGGCCAAAGAGGCTGTCGTTCCCCGCGCCGCCAAAAAGGTCATCATCTCCGTCGTTGCCATGCAAGTTGTCGCCGCCATCGCCGCCGCGCAGCGTATCATTGCCGTCGTGGCCGTGCAGGTCATCAGCGCCTTCAGCGCCACGAAGCAGATCATTCCCGCCGTATCCGCCAAGTTGGTCGTCGCCCGTGCCGCCCTGCACTGTCTCTCCGCCATCGCTGCCCGACAGGATGTCTCCGACGGTGTTGGGGTCGCGCGGAGTGTCACCTTCTGGAACATCCTCCTCGTGCGGCGTTTCGATTTCAACGAGAGTGACAGCGCCGACCGCCATCAGACCCATTACACCAGCCAGCCACAACATGCGCAGTTCCACCCGTTCATTGCTTGATGCCCCACACATCATCCCGCCTTTAAAAGGGCATGCTGTGGCCGTAAAATCAAAGGAATAGCGGGGAAGTGGTTAACGAATGGCTGCCAGCGCGGGGCGCTAGGGCTGCCACAAAACCGGCTCTTGTGTGTAGGGCAGGTAGAGGGGGTGGCGCGGATGCCCGGCCTTGGAGAGACCAAGGTGGTAGAGCGGTTTGGCTCCCGAAGCCAGCCGCGCGGCAACGGTCAAACCGCGGTCCAGATGGGCACCATGCACGCCCCAAGCGGCGATGATCCGGTCGGCCCAGTCGGCACCCTCGACGAGCGTGGCGTCATTGTCGGGGCCGACCGGATCAACAGCAGCGCGCATGTCGCGCGGATCGGTGGCGCGCCATGCAAAGATATTGGTCACCCGGAAACCGCCAAAGCCCAGCACCCGCGCGCGGCGCTCACAACGCTCAACCGTGGGATCGTTCTGCACCTCCGTCGCGGTGGAGGGGTTCAGCATGACAAACATCACCCGCGGCGCAGCGTTATCCCAGACCCGCGTGAGGCTGTAGCGATACTGCTCACAAGGGGAATAGACCGCCGTTGAGGGCGCATCGCCCTTGGTATGGCTGCGGGTGATCAGGGCCATTCAGCCCTCGTTCGTGTCCGAGGATAGGTTAAACACCCGGCTGGGGTGCAATTCGCCCGCCTTGAAGCGGCCCACGGCGACGGGCTGGCCATCGAGCGAGGCCCAGCATTCATCGCCGTATTCCACGTCATGGGCGATCACCATGCCGGGGTTGCCATTGCGCAGACGGGTGGCGCCTTCGGGGGTGGCTTTGACCTCGGGCAACTCCGCCAGCCCTTCGGCCAATGGCAGAAGATGCGTGTCGAGTTCCGGGGTGCGGGCGATTTCGTCGATCTGTGCCAGTGTTAGGGCATTTGCCGCCTCAAACGGGCCAGACCACGTGCGACGCAGCTCGCGGACGTGGCCAAGGCAGCCAAGCTTCTGCCCCAAATCGCGGGCGATGGAGCGGACATAGCCGCCCTTGCCGCAGACCATCTCAAGCGTGACGTGATCGGCGTCGGGCCGGTCGAGCAGCAGCAGGCTTTCCACCCAAAGCGGGCGGGCGGCGATCTCCATCTCTTCGCCATCGCGGGCGCGTTTATAGGCGCGCTGGCCGTCGATCTTCACGGCAGAGAACTGCGGCGGCACCTGTTGGATGTCCCCGATGAAATCGCTCAGCGCGTCCTTGATGGCCGCATCGTCGGGGCGCAGATCGGAGGTGCCGATGACTTCGCCTTCGGCGTCGTCGGTGTTGGTGGCAATGCCCAGACGCACGGTGAACTCATAGGCTTTGAGCGCGTCGGTGATATAGGGCACGGTCTTGGTCGCTTCGCCCAAGGCGATGGCCAGAACGCCGGTCGCTTCGGGGTCAAGGGTGCCTGCGTGGCCCGCCTTTTTGGCCTCCAGCGCCCAGCGGACCTTGTTGACCACGGCGGTCGATGTCGGCCCGGCGGGTTTGTCCACCACCAGCCAGCCTGAAATATCGCGACCCTTGCGTTTGCGTGCCATGTCTTGCCCCTTCGCCTTTGTGGTGCTGCCCTCTAACGGAGCCATGCCGCGCTGCCCAGCCCCCAAGCGGGGAAAAGGTCACTTTGCAGGCGTGACGATGCCGATGATCGGCCCCAGCGTGGTGAAGCCCGCCCCGGTGCGGCGCAGTCCCGGCGCGCGCAGGCGCGAGATATTGCCGTCGAAATACAGCGCGTTAGGCAGGTCCAGCTCATCCCGGTAGAGCCGTGCAAACTCGTGAAAGGTGACCACGTCATTGGAAATCGCAAAGATCGCGCGTTTGCCATCGGTGCTGGTGCCCACCCCGTTGCGGATATAGCGCGAGGTGCTGTCGGGCAAAAACCGCGGATGCAAAGCGCCATCAATCACCAGCATCGGGCCGGATTGCGTGGCAAAGCGGCAGGCGGGCCTGTTCCTAAGATAACGCTTGGTCTCAATCACATCGGCGCGGCCATCACGCAGGCAGAAGACGCCATTGGGCAGCAGGCCAAAGTTGCCGGGCCCCGCGCTGTCGATCACGCCGCGCGCCTCGACGCCTTCTTCGACGTAATGCCCGACCGGAGAGCGGTCCTCGTGGTACATGCCCGCGTTCATCGCAAAGCCCAGCCGCAAGCCCTCCGCCTTCAGTGCCTCATCAAGCGAGCCGAAGAACCCATAGGGGGCGCCTGCGTCATCGTTGAGAAAGAGCCGCAGATCGTCACGCTCCAGATCCACTTCGCAAACGGTATAGGAACTGCCGTCAAACGTGATGTTGCGACATTCGGCAGCATCCGAAGGCGTGCCTTTCAGCGCGATCAGCGCCAATGCGATCAAACCGGCCCGGATCACTGATCCGGCGCGCTGTCGGCAGCGTCAGCATCAGGCGCATCCGCGTCGCGGCGCACCACGTCTTGGTTCAACATCCGGCGCGTGTCGTCCATCCGGTCGAATGTCCGATCCAATTGGAACCGCAGATCAGGAGAGAACTTGAGCGTGAGTTTCTTAGCCACTTGCCGGCGCAATTCGTTCTTATTGCGCGCCAGCAGCTTAAGCACCTCATCCTGACCTTCACCGCCCAGCGGCAGCACATAGGCCGTTGCGATCTTGAGATCAGGAGAGATGCGCACCTCGCCCACGGTGATCGACAGCCGGTTGAGATCGGTGTCATGCACGTCCCCACGTGCGAGAACATCAGACAAGGCGCGGCGGACGGTTTCGCCCACGCGGAGTTGTCGTTGCGACGGGCCTGCGCCCTCATGAAACTTGTTCTTTGCCATGAACCCCATCTAAGGCTTCGGTTGCACTTTGCCAAGCGCTCGCCGACGGGCTAAACCAGCCGAGCCATTCATGCCCCCGAACCGCAGGAGACACCCCCATGACACAGACCCCCGGCATCGCCGTTACAGGCGCCTCTGGCCGCATGGGCCAAATGTTGATCCGTGAGATCACCGCCAGCGACAAGATGCATCTGGCGGCAGCGGTAGAGCGGACGGGTCATGATTGGGTTGGCCGCGACGTGGGCGAGGCGATGGGCGGTGCGGCGCTGGGCGTCACCGTGACCGATGATGCCGCTGAGGCGTTTGCCAAGGTGCAGGCCGTGATCGACTTCACCGCGCCGCAAGCCACGATCGCCTTTGCCGCTGCGGCTGCGAAGGCCGGGATCGTGCATGTCATCGGCACCACCGGGATGACCGATGAGGAAATCGCGCAGCTTGCCCCAGCCGCCGAACAGGGGGCCATCATCATCCGCGCAGGCAATATGAGTCTTGGCGTGAACCTGCTGACACAGCTCACTCGTCAGGTCGCCGCTGCACTGGACGTGGATTACGACATTGAGATCATCGAATCGCACCACAACCAGAAAGTCGATGCCCCCTCTGGCACGGCTCTGATGCTGGGCGAAGCCGCCGCCGAAGGGCGCGGCGTAAAGCTGGCTGATGTGTCAGACCGGGGCCGCGATGGGATCACCGGTGCGCGGCAGCAGGGCGGTATCGGTTTCACCGCGATCCGGGGCGGTGACATCGTGGGGGAGCATGACGTAATGTTCGCCGCCGCCGGGGAGCGGATTATCCTGCGCCACATCGCCTCGGACCGCGCGCTTTTCGCCCGCGGGGCGCTGAAGGCCGCGCTTTGGGGGCAGGGGCAGACGCCGGGCGAATATGACATGCTTGATGTGCTGGGCCTGAAACGTTGAACCAGATGCAGATTATCTGAAACTTTACCTCTTTTGCTTACGTGAATGCCAAAGGCAATTCACCAAGGGAGGTTTCGATGAGGATTATCTTTGCACTCGCCGCGTCTGCGGTGCTGGCGCTGAACGCCCTGCCCGCGGCGGCGGAGTATGCCCGTATTCAGAACAAGTCAGACTTTGTCGCGGCGGTGAACGGCAAAAGGCTGACCCGGCCGCTCGTCAATCTGCAGGTGACCCCCGGCGGGGCCATCGCTGGCAAGGGGGCCGCTTGGCAGATCACCGGCAGTTGGTCGTGGAAAGACGGCTATTTCTGTCGGACGCTGGTCTGGGGCGGCAAGGATTTGGGCTACAATTGCCAAGTCGTCATGCGCGATGGCGCGAAAATCCGCTTCACCTCTGACAAGGGTGCAGGCGAGTCGGCGGTGCTGACCCTGCGCTAAGGCCGCTTAGAAATCGACGGCGATGCCTTTTTTCTCCCAATCGCCATAGCGCACCGGCTCTGGCCCATCGCGCCCGCCCAGTTCGGCGGGCAGGTCCAGCGCGGCTGCGGCCTTGCGGCGCGCGGCGGCCTCGGCCAGCGCGCGCTGTGCGGCGGCAGGCAGATCGGGGCCGGGCTGCGGTGTCGGGTCATGCGGCGTGTCGGGGATGGGCTTTGGCCCCGGTTTGGGCTGCGGTGGCAGGTCCGGCGCGGGGCTAGGGGTTGGGTCAGGGCCGGGTTTGCTGTCGGGAATGGGGCGTTGATCGGGCATCATGGTCCTCTTGAGCCAAGTTCTCCCTTGATATACGTCGCGCGCTGGCCCAGACAACCCGGCAACCCCTCAAGCGAGACCCAGATAGGACATGACCATGGCAGACACAGGCGTTCAGGCCCGCAGAAGCGCGGTATATCTGCTGGATCAGGTTTTGGGCGATGAGCCACGTCTGATGTCGGAACTGCTCGCCTCCGGCGCGTTGGACAAGCTGCCCCCCGATGACCGGGCGCGGGCACAACGTCTGGCACAGGACACGCTACGCGGGTTGGAGCGTGCCGACCGGCTGTTGCAAAAACATCTGCAAAAGGCCCCGCCGTTGACCGTGCGCAACGTGCTGCGCGTCGGTACGGTGGAGCTTTGTCAGGGCGGCGCGGCGCATGGGGTCGTGAACACGATGGTCAATCTCGTATCCCAGCACCGCACGCTGAGCCACCTTAAAGGGCTGACCAACGCCGTCTTGCGCAAGATTGCCGCGCAGGGCCCCGAAGCATGGGACGCTCTGCGCGCACCGCGCCTGCCGAAATGGCTGCGCGGCCCACTGGCAGAGGCTTGGGGCACCGACGCCATCGCCAAGATGGAAGAGGCGCATTTTGCGGGCGCATCGCTTGATCTGACCGCCAAGGGCGATACTGCCGCTTTGGCCGAAGCGGTGGGGGGCACGCTGCTGCCGACAGGGTCCGTTCGGGTGACGGGGGCCGGGCAGGTCTCCACCATGCCGGGATTTGCCGAAGGTGACTGGTGGGTGCAGGATGCCGCCGCTGCGATCCCGGTGCGGGTGCTGGCCCCGACGGAAGGTGAAATGGTGCTCGACCTCTGCGCCGCGCCGGGGGGCAAGACCATGCAGCTTGCCGCTGCGGGGGCTGTTGTCACCGCCGTTGACCAATCGCATCCACGGATGCAGCGGGTGAAGGAAAACCTTGCCCGCGTGGGGCTTAAGGCCAAGACGCTCACCAAGGACGCCCGTGCCGTAGAGGGCGCGTTCGACGCGATCCTGCTTGACGCGCCCTGTTCCGCCACCGGCACCATCCGTCGCCACCCCGATCTGCCCCATGCCAAGGATGGCTCGGAATTCGGGGACCTGATTGAACTGCAATCCGAGTTGATCGACCACGCATGGAGCCTGCTGAAACCCGGCGGGCGGCTGGTGTTCTGTACCTGTAGCCTGCTGCCCGACGAGGGCGAAGTGCAGGTCGACGAAGCCTTGGAACGGCATGGTGACATGACGGTCGACCGCGCCGCGCTGGACCTGCCGGGGGTCGCGGCTGAGTGGGTCACCGAAGAGGGCGGGTTGCGCCTGCGTCCTGACTTTTGGGCCGACAAAGGCGGGATGGATGGCTTCTATATCGCGTGTTTGCGGAAGGGCTGAGCCTTACGCCCCATCGGGTGGGGAGGGCACAGCGAGATATGCGGATTTCGGTATCTCGACCAAGCCGCGCAGGCCCAGCGTAGCGGCATCCTCGGGCGTAAGCCCGACGGTGGCATCGCGGACCGCTGCAAATGTTGCTTCGCGATCGGTATCTGCCGCCGCGATATAGGGCAGGCCGGGCGTCGGCGTCGTGGTTTCCAGCACACGCAAGCCACCCGCAAAAGCGTCACAACGCTGGATCAACCGCCACGACACTCCGTCCAGCGCCGCAATATCCGCCCGCCCCTCGGCCACGGTTTTGGCGGAGTTCCGGTGCCCGTGGCTTTGACTGCGATCTGCAAACCAGAAACCCTCTGCGCTGCAATGCGCGTAGGCGGCGGCGTAGCCTGACTGCGAAAACGTCTGGTTGTAGGTGAACCGCGCCGCGCGAAACTCGGAAATTGTTTCACGGGGATCATTGGCGCGGACCACGAAGACGCTGTGGTAGTAGCCCGGCGGGCAGCCCTCGACGGCAAAGTCCGGCGTTCCGATCAGGGTGACATGGTCGTGCAGCCATAGGCGGTAGGGCATCCCGCAGGTTTGCGAAAGGGTCAGGTCGCGGGCTTTCCAGACCGCGAATTCCTCTCGCGCATTGTCCAACCCTTCCGGGGCCACAACGCCTCGCGCGCGCAGCCCGTCGCGGATCAACGCCCAGTAGCGGGCCGTGGCCGCGGCGGTTTCTGGCCGTAGGTACATCATCAGGCTGGCGATCATCGGTGCGCTCCGGTTGCGGTGCCCTTGTTTAGGCGGCACCCCTGCGGGCCGGCAACCGTCCGTTCCCCGCCGATCCCCCGGCGCGCGGGGAAAATCCGGTGACTCATTGCAGGGCCGCGGTTATGCTGCCGCCAAACGCCATCAGAGCGTCAGGGGCAGCTTGATATGATTAATCTTTCCAGCGTCATGGCCCGAAGGGTGCGGTTTTTAAACCGCTGGCACGCTTGGCGTGCGACCCGGGGCCGGGGGCGGGTGGCGGGTTTCACCGCGTCGCCCGAGCCGCGCACCATCGGCTCTTTCGCGCGGGGGCGGCAGTTGATGGCGGGCAATTACCTTTTTGCCGGCAGCCTGCTGACCGCGCCGCAGACCGCGATGTGGGATCTGACCCCGCCTGACCCTGCCTTTGCGGCGGAACTGCACGGTTTTGCATGGCTGGATGATCTTGCTGCCGTGGGGGATGCACGGGCGCGTGCGTCGGCGCAGGATTGGCTTTGGGGGTGGATCGACCGTTTCGGGCGCGGGCAAGGGCCGGGCTGGACCCCGGCGCTGACCGGTCGGCGGCTGATCCGCTGGATCAACCACGCACTTTTCATGCTGCGCGGGACGGACACCGCGCAGAGCGATGCCTTCTACCGGTCCCTCGAACAGCAGACCCGTTTCCTGTCAAAACGCTGGCGCGCCTCTGCGCCGGGCCTGCCGCGTTTCGAAGCGCTGACCGGGTTGATTTACGCGGGCCTGTCGCTGGAGGGGCTAGAGGAACTGGCCGATCCCGCTATCAAAGCCTTGGCACGCGAATGTGCCAGCCAGATCGACGCTGAGGGCGGTCTGCCAACCCGCAACCCCGAAGAACTGCTGGCTGTGTTTACTCTGCTCACATGGGCCGCAGCGGCGCTCAGCGATGCAGGCCGCAGCACGCCCAAAGAGCACCTTACCGCGATTGAGCGTATCGCGCCGACCCTGCGCAGCCTGCGCCATGCGGATGGCGCTTTGGCGCGGTTTCATGGCGGCGGGCGCGGTATGGAGGGCTGGCTGGACCACGCGCTGGCGGCGGCCAAGGTCAAGACGCGGCAGCCTGATGGGCTGGCCATGGGCTATGCAAGGCTGTCGGCGGGGCGCACCAGCGTGATCGTTGATGCGGCGGCGCCACCGGGCGGCGCGGCCTCGGGCAATGCCCATGCCTCGACACTGGCGTTTGAGCTGACCTCGGGGCGGCGGCCCTTGGTGGTGAACTGCGGCTCCGGCGCGTCATTTGGGCTGGAATGGCGGCGGGCGGGGCGGGCCACGCCGTCGCATTCGGCCCTGTCGCTCGTCGGCCATTCCAGCGCCCGACTGGCGGAGCCCGACCCCCACAGCGGGACAGAGGCGCTCATCGCGGGTCCGCGCCAAGTGCCCGTAGAGATCGGAGAGGCGGCGGATGGGCTGCGTTTTGAGGGCGGCCATGACGCCTATCTGCGCAGCCACGGGCTGACCCATGCGCGGCGGCTCGAACTCACTTCGGACGGGCGCGGGCTGACGGGGGAGGATATGCTGTTGGCGATAGAGGGGGCAGAGAAGCGGCGCTTTGATAAGGTGTTGAGCGCCACGCAACTGAAGGGCGTGCCTTTCGACATCCGTTTTCACCTGCATCCGGATGTGGATGCCACGGTCGACCTTGGCGGGGCTGCGATCTCAATGGCGCTGAAGAGTGGTGAAATTTGGGTGTTTCGCCATGACGGCACGCATAATTTGTCTTTGGAACCGGGGGTTTACCTTGAGACGACCCGGCTGAAGCCACGTGCGGCACAGCAGATCGTGCTCTCGGGCTATGCCATGAACTATGCCACGCGGGTGCGCTGGTCGTTGTCAAAAGCGCAGGAAACTGCGATTGGCGTGCGAGATTTGTCGATCGACGATCCCTATGCTGATGAAGACTGACCAAGGAACCAGCCCCATGCCCGACCTCTATCCCATCAAACGCGCGCTTCTTTCCGTATCCGACAAGACCGGTCTTTTGGACCTTGGCAAAGCTTTGGCGGCGCGGGGCGTTGAGTTGCTCAGCACCGGCGGCACCGCAAAAGCGCTGCGCGAGGCGGGGCTTGAGGTGCTGGATGTGGCCGATGTGACGGGCTTTCCCGAGATGATGGACGGGCGCGTGAAAACGCTGCACCCCGTGGTGCATGGTGGCCTGTTGGCGCTGCGCGACAATGACGAACATGTTGCCGCGATGAACGAACATAACATCGGCGCGATCGATCTGGTGGTGGTGAACCTTTATCCGTTTGAGGAAACCGTCGCCAAGGGCGCGGAATACGGCGAGGTGATCGAGAACATCGACATCGGCGGCCCGGCGATGATCCGTTCGGCGGCCAAGAACCACGGCTTCGTCAATGTCGTGGTCGATGTTGAGGACTACGCCGAAGTGATCGCGGAGCTTGAGGCCAACGACGGCCAGACCACCTATGCCCTGCGCCAGCGCTTGGCCCAAACCGCCTATGCCCGCACCGCCGCCTATGACACTGCCGTCAGCACTTGGATGGCCGAACAGGTCGCGGGCACCCCGCGTCGCCGGACCTTTGGCGGCACGCTTGCGCAAACCCTGCGCTATGGCGAGAACCCGCATCAGCAGGCGGCTTTCTACACCGATGGCTCCACCGCCCCCGGTCTGGCGAACGCCGTGCAGCATCAGGGCAAGGAACTGTCCTACAACAACATCAACGACACCGACGCCGCCTTTACGCTGGTCAGCGAATTTGACCCTAAAGACGGCCCCGCCTGCGCGATCATCAAACACGCCAACCCGTGTGGCGTTGCACGGGGTGAAACGATGCTCGACGCCTACAAACGCGCTTTTGACTGCGACCGCACCTCGGCTTTCGGCGGCATCATCGCGCTGAACCAGCCACTCGACGGCCCAACTGCCGAAGCGATTGCCGCGATCTTTACCGAAGTCGTCATCGCCCCCGGCGCGGATGAGGATGCCAAGCGCATCTTTGCCGCCAAGAAGAACCTGCGTTTGCTGACCACCGAAGGTCTGGCCGACCCTGCCGCCGCCGCTTTGGCCGTGCGTCAGGTCTCGGGCGGGTTCCTTGTGCAGGACAAAGACGTGGGCCGGGTTAGCCGCGACGATCTGAAAGTGGTGACCAAGCGCAAGCCGTCGGATCAAGAACTCGACGACATGCTGTTTGCTTGGACCGTGGCAAAACACGTCAAATCCAACGCCATCATCTATGTCAAAGACGGTGCCACAGTCGGCGTTGGCGCAGGCCAGATGAGCCGGGTGGACAGCACCCGCATCGCCGCGCGCAAGGCCCAAGACATGGCCGAGGTGATGGACATCGACGCGCCGCTGACCCAAGGGTCGGTCGTGGCCTCCGATGCGTTCTTCCCCTTTGCCGACGGTCTTATCACGGCGGCAGAGGCCGGTGCCACGGCGCTGATCCAGCCCGGCGGCTCCATGCGGGACGACGAAGTGATCGCCGCAGCGGATGAAGCGGGCCTTGCCATGGTCTTCACCAACATGCGCCACTTCCGGCACTAAGCGAAGGGCAGCACCATGCGGACATTCGGCATCGCGGCCATCGTGGCCTTTCTGATCGATCAGATCAGCAAATATGTGGTCATTCACATGATGGAACTGGCACGTATCCGCTCCATCGAAGTGCTGCCTCCGGTGCTGAATTTCCGCTATGGCGAAAACCGGGGCATCAACTTTGGCCTCGGGGGTGACATGAGCCAATGGGTGCTGATCGTGGTGGCGCTGGTGATCTGCGCGGGCGTCACCCTGTGGCTCTGGCGCAGCCCGCATGGGCGGTGGGCGCAGCTGAGCGGCGGCCTGTTGGTCGGCGGGGCCTTGGCGAATGTGGCGGACCGGCTGATCTATGGCTATGTGCTGGATTTCCTGAACAACTCTTGCTGTGGCCTCAATAACCCTTTCGTCTACAACTTGGCGGATGTCTTTATCTTTGCCGGGGCCTTGGGGCTGATCCTCTTTACCGGAGAGCCAAAAAGCGCGCCCAAGCGCCGGGGCAAAAAAGGTCAGTGACATTGCCTGCTCGCCTGCGATATTGAACAAGCAGACCCCGAAAGGAGACACCATGCGTCGCATTGCCCTCATCAGCTTGATCCCGCTGGCCCTCGCCGCCTGCAGCAATCAGGGCCTTCGCGATTTGCAGCCGACTTCTGACGGACCGGACGAATTCTTGATCCAGCCGGTCAAGCCGCTGGAACGCCCCGACAATCTGAACGCCCTGCCGACCCCCGTGCCGGGACAGGCGAACCTGACCGACCGGTCGGCGGTGGCCGAAGGAGTGGCGGCATTTGGCGGGCGTCTGGATACCTCTACCGGCATCCCGGCGGGGGATGCGGCGCTGGTGCAACATGCGGGCCGGATGGGCGTGCAACCCGGCATCCGGGCCAGCTTGGCGCAGTCTGACGCGGAATTCCGCAAGCGCAAAGGCCGCTTTACACAGTTCCGCATCGTGCCGGTCGACCGCTACAGCCAAGCCTACAAGAGCCAAATCCTCGACGCCCACAACGAGGCGGAGCGCTGGCGCAACGCGGGCGGGCGCACGCCGTCTTACCCTCCGCAAGACACACGTTTTCGCTAGGCTTCTTGAAAGTAGCGCCAGACCGCGTAGGTAATGCGGGAGGCGATATATTTCGAGGTAAGCAATGATCCGACTGCCGATGATGGCGGCCCTGGTGGCGACGCTCTTCACAGCCCCCTCCGCGCAGGCGCGCGATAACGAGAATGAGGCGGTAACCCATTTCACCCTCGATAACGGCATGGAGGTTGTGGTCGTCGAAGACCACCGCGCCCCGGTCGTGCAGCAAATGGTCTGGTACCGCGCAGGCTCAGCCGATGAACCCAAAGGGTCGTCCGGCGTGGCGCATTTTCTTGAACACCTGCTGTTCAAAGCCACCGATAAGCTGGAGTCGGGCGAGTTTTCGGCCACCGTCGCGGCCAACGGCGGGCGCGACAATGCCTTCACCAGCTACGATTACACCGCCTATTTCCAGCGCGTCGCCGCCGACCGCCTCGGCCTGATGATGGAGATGGAGGCCGACCGGATGAAGAACATCCGCCTCACGCCCGAAAACATCGAAACCGAACGCGATGTGATCTTGGAAGAGCGCAACCAGCGGACCGAGAACAACCCCGCCGCCCTGTTCAGCGAACAACTCAACGCCGCGCAATTTCTCAACCACCGCTACGGTGTGCCGATCATCGGGTGGAAACATGAGATGGAGGAGTTGGACCTCGAAGATGCCCTGTCGTTCTATGAGCTCTACTATTCGCCCAACAACGCCATCCTCGTCGTCTCGGGCGATGTGACGCCAGAGGACGTGCGCGAACTGGCCGAAGCCACCTATGGCCAGATTCCCGCCAACCCTGACCTGCCCGAGCGCCTGCGCACCGAAGAGCCACCGCAGATTGCCGAACGCCGGTTGATCTACAAAGACGCCCGCGTGGCCCAGCCCTATGTGCGCCGCTCTTACCTCGCTCAAGAGCGGGACAGCGGTGCGCAGGAAGAGGCGGCGGCGCTCTTTCTTCTCAGCGAATTGCTGGGCGGCGGCACCACCTCCTACCTCGCTGAAAAGCTGCAATTCGACGAACAGATCGCCAACTACACCGGTGCCTTCTACAAGGCCGATACGCTCGACGACACGACCTTTGATGTCGTGGTGCTGCCCGTGCCCGGTGTCAGTCTCCAGCAGGCCGAAGAGGCGCTGGACGAGGTGCTCGTGCAATTCATGGAAGCCGGAGTGGACCCCGAGCATCTTGAACGTCTCAAGGCGCAATTGCGCGCCGATCAGATTTACGCCCGTGACGATGCCGACCGCGTGGCAAACCGCTATGGCTCTGCCCTCGCCATCGGCCTAACGGTGCAAGACGTGCAAGATTGGCCTGACGTGCTGCAAGCCGTCACCGCCGAAGACATCATGCAGGCGGCCCGCACCCTGTTCGACAAACGCGCATCGGTCACCGGTTGGCTGATGAAGGAGGACGCGCAATGAGATTTTTCTACGCCCTGATCTTGTCGGCGTTTGCCGCACTTCCCGCCCGTGCCGAAGTCGACATCCAGCCCGTCACCAGCCCCGGCGGCATCGACGCTTGGCTGGTCGAAGAGCATTCGATCCCCTTTGTAGCGTTGGAAATCCGTTTCCGGGGCGGCGCGTCACTGGACGCCCCCGGCAAACGCGGCGCGATCAACCTGATGACCGGCCTCTTGGAAGAGGGCGCAGGCGACATGGACGCGCGCGCCTTTAGCCGCGAGACCGAAGCGCTGGCAACCAACCTCAGCTTCGACGTGTCGGATGACTCGCTTTCCGTCTCGGCCCGTTTCCTGACCGAAAACCGCGACGCCTCCATCGAGCTTCTGCGCGCCGCATTGTTAGAGCCGCGTTTTGACGAAGACGCGGTAGAGCGGGTGCGCGGTCAGGTGATCTCAAACATCCAGTCGAACCAGAAAGACCCGAACGACATCGCCCGCCAGACCTTCGACAAGATCGCGTTCGGCGACCACCCCTACGGCAGTTCGCTGAACGGCACGCTTGAGACGGTGGCCGGGTTGACCCGCGACGACCTGATTGAGGCGCATAGCGCCGTGCTGGCCCGTGACCGCATCTATGTCGGCGCGGTGGGCGACATCACGCCCGAAGAACTGGGCAAGCTGCTCGATACCCTGCTGGGCGATCTGCCAGCCAAAGGCGCGCCGATGCCCCCACGCGCCGAAGTGGATATCCCCGCGGGCACAACCTTGGTCGATTTCGCCACACCGCAATCCGTTGCGATCTTCGGCCAGCCGGGCCTCGCGCAGGACGATCCCGATTGGTTCACGGCGACGGTGCTGAACCACGTCCTCGGCGGCGGCGGTTTCGAATCCCGTCTGATGACCGAGGTGCGCGAGAAGCGCGGCCTGACCTATGGCGTCTATTCCTACCTCGCCCCGCGCGATCTGGCTGAGACCTATCTCGGCTCCGTCAGTTCAGCCAATGACCGTATCGGTGAGGCGATTGACGTGATCCGTGCCGAATGGGCCAAAGCCGCGATCGAGGGCATCACCCAAGAGGAACTGGAGGCCGCCAAGACCTATATCACCGGCGCTTATCCCCTGCGGTTTGACGGCAACAGCCCGATCGCCAATATCCTCGTCGGCATGCAGATGCTCGGCCTGCCGACCGACTATATCGCGACCCGCAACGACAAGGTCGAAGCGGTCACGCTGGACGACGTCAAGCGCGTCGCGGCTGAATTGCTGGACCCCGAAAACCTGCATTTCGTCGTCGTCGGCCAGCCCGAAGGGCTTGAGGCGTCAACCCCGCCACAGGAATGAAAAAAGCGCCGCTCCCGAAGGGGGGCGGCGCTTACAATGCATCAAGGCGATAGGGCTTATTCGCCGTAGGGCACCCAGATATTCTTGACCTCTGTCGCGGCCTGCAAGAATGCACGCCCCGCGCCTTCGGCCCCGAACCAATCGCGCGCCATGCCGTGGTTGACCCAAGTGCGCTTGATATTGCTCGCCGCCCCTTTTTCGACCACGGCCGCGAGTTCCGCCGCACCAAAGCTCCAGACGGCGTCAATGTCCATATGCCGCGCCATCGGGTCGGCCAGATCGGCCTGCGGACCGGTCAGGATATTCACCACACCCGCAGGCACGTCGGAAGTCTCCAACACCTGCACGAAATCGGTCGCCGCCAGCGGGAAGGGTTCGCTCGCCGAAAGGATCACGCGGTTGCCCATGGCAATGGCGGGTGCCATGCAAGAGATCAGGCCCAAAAGCGGTGCCTCTGCCGGGCAAAGCGCCCCGATCACGCCCACAGGCTCCTTCATCGCCAGCGCCACGCCCCGGATCGGCACGCCGTGCACCTGACCGTCGTATTTGTCGGCCCAAGCGGCATAGGTGAACAGCCGGTCAATAGCGGCATCGACCTCTTTGCGACCATTCTTTGTCCCCTGCATCGCATCCAGCCGCGCGGCAAACTCATCGCCCCGCGCCGAGAGGTTTTCGGCAATATAATACAGGATTTGCGCGCGCAGATGGCCAGTGGTCTTCGACCAGCCCTTCGCCGCATGCGCCGCTTCCACGGCATTGCGCACATCCTTGCGGTTGGCGAGGCTCACATGACCTAACAGTCCACCAGACTTGCCCCAAACCGGTGCGGAATACCCCCCATCGGGCCGGGCTTGCTTGCCCCCGATATAAAGTTTTGCCGTGCGGTCGATCCCATCCTCCGGGCCGCCTTCACCGCTGAAGGCTTCGATCTCTTTCAACGGCTTCTGAGCGGTCTTGGGCTTGGTATAGCCCGCCAGACCTTCCCAGCCGCCCTCACGGCCAAAGCCACTCTCGCGCTTGCCGCCAAAGCCAGCCGCCGCATCCATCATATTGGTCCCGTTGACCCAAACGATCCCGGTCTCCAACTGTGGCGCAATATCAAGGGCGAGGTTCACATTCTCGGTCCAGACCGTCGCCGCCAGCCCGTAGCGGGTGTTATTGGCCAGTTGCACGGCCTCGCTAGGCGTACGGAAAGTGGTCGAGACCAACACCGGGCCAAAAATCTCTTCCTGCATCAGCGTATCGGCCGGGTTCAGCCCGGTGATCAGCGTCGGCGGATAGAAACATCCCTGCTCAGGCATGTCGCCCGGCGTAACAAAACGCTCGCCCGCGGTGTTTGCCTCCACCATCTCGCTCACGCGCTTGTATTGCACCGGGTCCACCAGCGCACCCACGTCAATGCTCTTGTCCAGCGGATCGCCGATACGCAGCTTCTCCATCCGGGTGCGCAGCTTGGCATAGAACCGGTCCGCAACAGGCTCATGCACCAACAGCCGCGAGCCCGCACAGCAGACCTGCCCCTGATTGAACCAAATCGCGTCAACCAGCCCTTCGACCGCGCTATCCAGATCGGCGTCATCAAACACGATGTAAGGCGACTTGCCGCCCAACTCCAAAGTCAGCGCCTTGCCCGAGCCTGCCGTCGCCTCACGAATGCGGCGCCCCACGGCGGTGGAGCCGGTAAAGGCGATCTTGTCGATATCCTCATGGGTAACAATCATCTCGCCCACAGCGCCATCACCGGTGACAATGTTAACCACACCCTTTGGCAATCCAGCCTGACGGCAGATATCGGCAAACAAAAGCGCGGTCAGCGAGGTATATTCCGCAGGCTTCAAAACCACGGTATTGCCCATCGCCAGCGCCGGGGCGATCTTCCACGCCAGCATCAATAGCGGGAAGTTCCACGGAATGATCTGCCCACAAACCCCAAGCGCCTGCGCATCGGGCAGTTCGCTCTCCATCAACTGCGCCATGCCCGCGTGATAATAGAAATGCCGCTGCGCTAAGGGCACATCAATATCACGCGCCTCGCGGATCGGCTTACCATTGTCCAGCACCTCCAACACCGCAAACAGCCGCGCATGTTTCTGCAACAGCCGCGCCAGCGCATAGATATGCCGCGCCCGGCCATGGCCGCCCAGCTTCTCCCACTTGGGCTGCGCCTTGCGCGCCGCCTTCACGGCAGCATCCACATCGCCCTGCGACGCCTGCGTCAGGATGGCCAAGACCTCTCCCGTCGCCGGGTTGGTGCTGTCGAAACCCGCGCCCGGCGCGGTGAACGCCCCATCAATGAAATGACCAAAGCGTCCGCCTTGATCCACGATCCACGCCAGCGCATCTGCCGCCGATTCCGGGGCCGGCCCGTATTCCATGCTCTCAAAAATCTCGGACACGCTCATGCCTTCATCCTTTTCCAAATACCGTCCCGCAGCCTGCAACAGGCTCAGGCGGTCGCGTGGCGGTAAGCCGCCGAATAGTTGCCGGTCACATGATGCTCCAACTGCCGTTCAATATCGCCCAGAAGCGACGAGGCCCCAAAGCGGAACAGGTCGGGCTGCAACCAACGGTCGCCCAACTCTTCCTTCATCAGCGCCAGATAGGTGATCGCATCCTTGGCTTTCGAGATGCCGCCCGCGGGCTTGTAGCCCACGCGCACCCCGGTGCGCTCATAATACTCACGGATCGCGCGGATCATCACGAGGCTGACGGGCAGGGTGGCGTTGACGCTTTCCTTGCCGGTCGAGGTCTTGATGAAATCGGCCCCGGCCATCATGCAGACCAGCGACGCGCGCGCCACATTGCGCAGGGAACCAAGCTCGCCCGTCGCAAGGATCGCCTTCACATGGGCCTCGCCACAGGCTTCGCGGAAGGCGCGCATCTCATCATAAAGCGCCTGCCAGTCGCCCGAAAGCACATGGCGGCGCGAGATCACGATGTCGATCTCTGTCGCCCCTGCCTCAACGCTCATCTCGATCTCGCGGATGCGCAGTTCCAGCGGCGACAGGCCCGCCGGGAAACCGGTGGAAACGGCAGCGATCGGGATATTGGTCCCTTCCAGCGCCATGCGCGCGGCGGGGATCATCTCGTGGTACACACAAACCGCACCGGTGGTGATCGGGGCCATACCAAGCGCATCAAGCAGATCGGGCGCAATCGGTTGGCGCGCCTTGGCGCAGAGCCGCTCAACCCGGCGCGCGGTGTCGTCGCCCGAAAGGGTCGTCAGGTCGATACAGGTCACCGCGCGCAGCAGCCACGCGGCTTGGTGGTCCTTTTTCAGCGAACGGCGGGCGGGCAGGGCGGCGGCGCGGCGCTCGATCGCCGAGGTGTTCGCCTGCACCGAGCGCAGCCAATCCATATCAAGCGGCATAGGCTCGACGCGTCGTTCGGTCACTTGCGGCAGATGGCCGGTCGCGCCGGTTTCAGTCGTGCTTTCGCGCGGGGTCGTTTGGGTGGCCATCGGGTCTCTCCGGTTTGGTCAGGCGGGCAAAATGGCATGGGGCCGGGGGCAAGGCAAGCGACGCTAACCCCGCGTCACGGGACGATTGCCTGAAAAACAGGCAAGATGCCGCAATTGTTAATGAGAACCATTCTCAACTGTTGACTTAATTGAGAATGGTTCTCATTAGTGTCTCATGAAACATACATCTGACCTGCTTCGCCCTTCCCGCCGCACCGCTTTAATCGGTGGCATCAGTGCCGTTGCACTTCTCGGGGCTGCGCCTGCCGCCTTTGCTGCGCAAAAGCTTAACGTTGTCGCCACGACAGGTATGATTGCCGACGCCGCCCGCCGCGTGGGGGGCGACTTGGTCGAGGTCCGCTCGCTCATGGGCTCAGGGGTCGATCCGCACAGCTACCGCCAGACGCGCAGTGACATCGTGGCGCTGACACGGGCCGATCTGGTGCTCTGGCATGGTCTCTACCTTGAGGCGCAGATGGAGCGGTTTTTTGAGGATCTGGGCCGCAAGCGCGCCGTGGTCGCTGTGGCCGACGCGCTACCCAAGGATGATCTGCTCAGCCACCCGGATTACGAGGGGCGCTATGACCCCCACGTCTGGATGGACCCGAAAACTTGGATCGCCGTGGTTGATGAGGTGACCCGCGCCCTGACCGAGGCCCATCCCGCAGGAGCCGAGACTTTCGCCCAGAACGCGGCCACCTACCGCGCCGAGCTGGAACAATTGGCCACCTATGCCGCCGAGACCGTGGGACAGGTGCCAGAAAGCCAGCGCGTGCTGGTCACGGCCCATGACGCTTTCAGCTATTTCGGGCGCGCCTTTGGGTTCGAGGTGATCGGCATTCAGGGCATCTCAACCAACAGCGAGGCGGGGCTGAACCGTATCTCTTCACTGGTTGATGAATTGGTGGAGCGTGAGATCGGCGCCGTCTTTGTCGAAACGTCGGTTTCCGACCGCAACATGCGCGCGCTGGTCGAAGGCGCTGCGGCGCGCGGTCATGAGGTCGCGATCGGCGGCTCGCTCTATAGCGACGCCATGGGGGAACCGGGCAGCTATGAGGGCACTTATATCGGTATGATCGATCACAATGTCACCACCATCGCCCGCGCGCTCGGCGCGCCGGTGGCTGCGGGCGGGATGAACGGCAAGCTGGTACAGGGAAGCTGATCCATGACACTTGAACTCGCCAGCAGCCGCGACGCCGCGCCCATCTCCCGCGCCGATAGCCCGCTTGCCGTGCGCGGCATGACCGTTTCCTACGGGCAGAAACCTGCGGTGTTTTCTGTTGATATGACGGTGCAGCCGGGCAAGATGACCGCGATCATCGGCCCGAATGGCGCGGGCAAGTCGACTTTGCTCAAGGCTGCTTTGGGCATTCTTACCCCACTCGCGGGCACCGCCACCGTCTATGGCAAGCCGGTGGCCGAACAACGCCACCGCATCGCCTATGTGCCGCAGCGCGCCAGCGTGGATTGGGATTTCCCGACCCGCGTGATCGACGTGGTACTGATGGGGCTCTATCCGCAACTGGGCCTGCTGGGCCGCATCCGCCCTGTGCACCGCGCCCGCGCCACCGATTGTCTGGCCCGCGTCGGCATGGAAGATTTCGCCACCCGTCAGATCGGCCAATTGTCTGGGGGCCAGCAACAGCGGGTCTTTCTCGCCCGCGCCTTGGCGCAGGATGCAGACCTCTATCTGCTGGACGAACCCTTTGCCGGGGTCGATGCGGCAACTGAAAAGGCGATTATCGCCGTGCTGAAATCCCTGCGCGACGCAGGCAAAACGGTTGTGGCGGTTCACCATGACCTATCGACCGTGGCCGAGTATTTCGACAACGTCTTCCTGATCAACACCCACCGCGTCGCCGAAGGCAGCGTCGAAGAGGTATTCCAAGCCAACCACCTGCAAGATGCCTATGGCGGTCGCTTGGCAGGCGCGCAGATGGACGCGTTGCAACTGTCATGATCTGGGACGCGCTGACGCTGCAACTGGGCTATAACGCCACGCTGGTAACACTTGGAGCGACGCTGCTGGGCATGGCGGCGGGCGTTGGAGGCACCTTTCTTTTCCTGCGCAAACGGGCGCTTGTCAGCGACGCGATCTCCCATGCGACGCTGCCCGGTGTGGCGCTCGCTTTCATGGTGATGGTCGCCTTCGGCGGTGACGGCCGCAACCTGATCGGGCTGCTGCTGGGCGCGGCCTTGTCTGCGGCGGCGGGGCTGCTTTTGGTCTCATGGCTCAGCAACCGCACGCGGCTGGCCGAAGATGCGGCGATTGGCTCGGTCCTGTCGGTTTTCTTTGGGCTTGGCATCGTCTTGCTGACAGTGATCCAGACCATGAGTGCCGGACGGCAGGCGGGGCTTGAGGATTTCCTCTTGGGCTCTACCGCCGGGATGCTGCGCAACGATGCGCTGATTATCGCGGTGGCAGCGGCGCTGACGCTGGCGCTGGTGCTGCTGCTTCGGCGTCCGCTGACGCTCGCCTCGTTCGATCCTGAATATGGCACCGCCATCGGCCAGAACGTCCCGCGCACCGATCTTGCGATGATGGGGCTGGTGCTGGCGGTGACGGTGGTGGGCCTTAAAATCGTCGGGCTGATCCTGATCGTCGCGCTCTTGATCATCCCGCCCGTCACCGCCCGGTTCTGGAGCGAGCGGACCGATCACGTGGTGCTGATTTCTGGCGCACTTGGCGGTATCGCGGCCTATATCGGCGCAGCGCTGTCTGCGGCCGAGCCGAACCTGCCGACGGGGCCGATCATTGTGCTGGTGGGCTTTGCGCTCTTTGCGCTGTCGCTGCTGCTGGCACCGGGGCGCGGCGCGCTTTCGGCTCTGCTGCGCCACCGCCGGTATCAGCGCCGGGTCCATCTGCGGCAGGGGCTGCTGGCGCTTGCCCATGGGCAACCGATCTACGAACAACTGACCCTGCGCCTGCTGCGCGCCGAAGGCTATGCGCTGCCCGATGGGGTCGCCACCAAAGCAGGCCGGGGCCGTGCCGCCAAGGCACTGCGGGACGAAACCCGCTGGCAGTTGATCCGCCGCGATCCAGCTTACGAGGCGGCGGCCCAGCAATATGACGGTCTGACCCCCATCGAGACGGTGCTGACCGCCGACCAAATCCGCGAAATTGACAGCCGCATCGACATGCGCGGCGGGGTGATGGCATGAACGGTTCCGAATTTGTCCCCCTGTCCTTGGTGCCGATGCTGACGGGCATCTTCGTCGCCGTGGCCTGTGCCCTGCCGGGGAATTTCCTCGTCCTGCGCCGCCAAGCGCTGATCGGAGATGCGATCAGCCATGTGGTGCTGCCGGGGATTGTGGTGGCGTTTCTGCTGACCGGCGTGGTCAGCACTTGGCCGATGCTACTGGGCGCTGCGGGGGCGGCACTGGTCGCCGTGCTGGCCATCGAAGGCGTGCGCCGTCTGGGCAAAATCGAATCCGGTGCGGCGATGGGCGTGGTCTTTACCGCTATGTTCGCGGGCGGCGTGCTGCTGCTTGAGCAATCGGACACCAGCAATGTGCATCTCGACGTGGAACATGCGCTTTACGGCAACCTTGAAAGCCTGATCTGGCTGGATGCGACCGGCTGGGGGTCGCTGTTCGACCCCGAGGCACTGGCGACCCTCCCGGTGGAGCTGCCGCGCATGGCGGTGACGCTGCTCTTTGTCGCGCTTTTTACCGCGATATTCTGGCGGTCGCTCAAGATCAGCACCTTCGACGAGGGCTTCGCCCGTACCATCGGCATGAAGACCGGGCCACTGGGCCTTGGTCTGGTCATCGTTGCGGCGATTGCCGCTGTGGCTGCTTTTGATGCGGTGGGCAGTATCATCGTCATCGCTATGTTCATCTGCCCCCCCGCCGCCGCGCGGATGATGACCAACCGATTGGAGTATCAGATTGCGTGGTCGGTGCTCTTTGCCGCTTTGGCCGCTGTGCTGGGCTATGTTCTGGCCGGATACGGGCCGCTGTGGATCGGCATGCGGGATTCGGTTTCGGCGGCGGGGATGATCGCCACGGTTTCAGGGGTTATCCTGGGGTTTGCGGCACTTATGGGGCCGCATCGGCAAAGAGGCGCCGCTGCCCCCGCCGCTTAATCGAATCGCAACGATTCGTTTTCTGGGCAACCGATTCGATTTTGCTTTGACCTGTGATTCGTCCTGCGTCTATACAGGTGGCAAGCTCCTTCGGAGACGACTTGTACCCGGGTCGCCCGCCGCGCTGATAAGACCGGAATAACAAAAGCACCAGTGCGCCGAGTAGCCGACCCAGAAGCGGATCGCCCCAGTCTTGGCGGCGGTCCGCTGACTCTGTCTTCCCCCTCTGATAGACGCAATCCGATCTGGCAGAATCGGAATGGCCCATGCTAGGTCTTGCGGTATGCCAAGCCCGACCCCCAATATAAGCGAAAACCGCCCCGTCATCCGCCAGTTGGACGATTCCGCGATCAACCGCATCGCTGCGGGCGAGGTGGTCGAACGCCCCGCTTCCGCCGTGAAGGAACTGGTCGAGAACGCCATCGACGCGGGCGCGCGGCGCATCACCGTGGAATATGCCGACGGTGGCAAGACAATGATCCGCGTGACCGACGATGGCTGCGGCATCGCGCCCGAGGATTTGGCGCTGGCCTTGTCGCGCCACGCGACCTCCAAAATCGATGGCTCTGACCTGCTTGATATCCACACTTTCGGCTTTCGGGGGGAGGCCCTGCCGTCCCTCGGTGCTGTCGGGCGGCTGACCATCACCAGCCGAGCGTCTGGTTTTGACGGGGCCGAGATCACCGTCGACGGTGGCCGCATGGGCGAGGTGCGCCCGGCGGCGCTGAATAGCGGCACCATCGTCACCCTGCGCGATCTGTTTTTCGCCACGCCAGCGCGGCTCAAGTTCCTGCGCACTGACCGGGCCGAAGCGCAGGCCATCGGCGATGTTATCAAGCGGCTGGCCATGGCCGAACCCTTCGTGCGCTTCGTGCTGCGCGACGTGTCGGGCGACGGCAAGGGCCGTGATGTGTTCCGCGCCGAGGCTGAGCAGGGCGATCTGTTTGAGGCGCTTCATGGCCGCTTGGCGCAGGTGCTGGGCCGGGAGTTCGCGGAAAACTCCCTGCCCATCGACGCCATGCGCGAAGGGCTGCATCTGACGGGGTTCGCAGCACTGCCGACCTACTCGCGTGGCTCTGCGGTGGCGCAGTATCTCTTCGTGAATGGCCGCCCGGTGCGGGACAAACTGCTGACAGGCGCATTGCGCGGCGCGTACTTCGATTTCCTTAGCCGAGACCGCCACCCGGCGGCGGCGCTGTTCGTGGAATGCCCGCCAACGCTGGTCGATGTAAACGTGCATCCCGCGAAATCCGAGGTGCGTTTCCGCGATCCCGGTCTGGCGCGGGGGCTAATCGTCTCGGCCCTGCGCCATGCGCTGGCCGAGGCGGGGCACCGCGCTTCGACCACCGTGGCGCAGGCGACTTTGGGCGCGATGCAGCCGGAACCGCAGGGCGCGCGGGTCTATCAGATGGACCGCGCGGGCATGGACCGCCCCAGCCCCGCCGCGCGGCAAGCGGCCTATAACGCGCAGGCGCCGGGCTTTGCCGAAACCGCAGGCGTCTGGGGCCGGGTGGAGGGCACGCCGATGCCCGAAGCGCCCGCGCCGTTCACTGCCGCGCCCGAGGGCGAAGAGGCGGCCCCCGCCCCGGACTACCCGCTCGGCACCGCGCGGGGGCAGGTGCATGAGAATTACATCATCGCGCAAACCGCCAGTGGCATGGTCATCGTAGACCAACACGCCGCGCATGAGCGGCTGGTCTATGAAAAACTGAAGCGTCAGATGAACGAGAACGGCGTCGCGGCCCAAGCGCTGCTGATCCCCGAGATTGTCGAGCTTTCCGCCAATGACTGCACGCGCCTGCTGGAACTGGCCGATGAACTTGCCAAACTCGGCCTCGGCATCGAAGCCTTTGGCGGCAGCGCCATCGCCGTGCGCGAAACGCCCGCGATCCTTGGCACCGTAAATGCCCGCGCGCTGATCCTTGATGTGCTCGACGAATTGGACGACGGCGACAGCAGCAACATCGTGCAGGCCGAGATCGAAGCGATCCTGAGCCGTGTCGCCTGTCATGGGTCGATCCGTTCGGGCCGCTGGATGCGCGCCGAAGAGATGAACGCCCTGCTGCGCGAGATGGAGGCGACCCCGCATTCCGGCCAGTGCAACCACGGGCGGCCCACCTATGTCGAACTCAAACTCGCCGACATCGAACGGCTTTTCGGGCGCACTTGATGGAGCTTGGCGGCACGACATTGAACCTGTCTGACCCTGTGACGCTAGCCGCCCTTGCCGGGGCAGGGCTGCTGTTGCTCATCGTTATCCTGCTGATCATGGCGGTCCGCGCCGCTGGCCGCTCGGCCCGTGTGGCGGCCCCCTTGGCGCAGCAGATGCGGGTGCTTGGCGGGCATGTGCAACAGTTGGGGCAGGGTCAGGAGCAGCTGCGCGGCGGGTTGCAGATGGTCTCGGACACACAAAGCAACACCCAAGCGCAGATGATGCAGAGCATGGAGGCGCGGCTCGCCTATGTGCAGCAGCAGATGCAGGACCGGCTGGCCGACAACGCCGCCCGCTCGGCGCGCTCGCTGGCCGAGATGCAGCAGCGCATGACCGAGACGCTGCACGGCTCGTCGAAACGCACCACCACCAGTCTTGCGCAGTTGCAGGAGCGTCTGGCCTCGATCGACAAGGCGCAGGATAATATCACCAAACTGTCGGGCGACGTGCTGTCGCTCCAAGACATCCTCAGCAACAAACAAACGCGCGGATCCTTCGGTGAAATCCAACTGCGCGATATCGTGTCGAAAGCCCTGCCGAGCGACAGCTATTCTTTGCAAGCCACACTCAGCAACGGCAAACGGCCCGATTGCCTGATCCATCTGCCCAACCCACCCGGCCCGATCGTGATCGACAGCAAATTCCCGCTGGAAGCCTATGAGGCCCTGCGCCGCGCCAAGACCGAAGCCGAGACCCGCGCCGCCGCGCAGCAAATGAAGGTCGCCGTGCGGGTGCATCTGAATGCGATTGCCGACAAGTATATTCTGGAGGGCGAGACCGCCGAAGGCGCGTTGATGTTCCTCCCCTCTGAGGCGGTTTATGCCGAATTGCACGCCAACTTCCCCGAACTGGTGCGCGAAGGGTTTGAAAAGCGCGTCTGGATCGTCAGCCCGACGACCTGCATGGCCACGCTCAACACCATGCGCGCGATCCTGAAAGATGCGCGGATGCGCGAACAGGCAGGCGCGATCCGCCGCGAGTTGGGCAATCTGAACAAGGATGTCGAGCGTCTGGCGATGCGTGTCGGCAACCTTGATCGGCATTTCAGCCAAGCGCGGCGCGATGTCGAAGAGATCAAAGTCAGCAGCGAAAAAGCCGCCAAACGCGCGGGCCGCTTGCATAATTTCGACTTCGAAGAACTGGCAGAAAACAAAACCGAGGCTATTGTTCCCCTAAGGACACCCGAAGGGAACGGCTGAATGAACGACGTGGACATTACCGGGATGACGCTGGAGGCGATGCAGACGCGGGCCGCCGCGTTACGCAGCGATATCGTGCAAACACCGGTGGTGACCCTCTCCTCTCCCATGGTCGATGAGGTGCTAGGCGGCGCGCGGGTTACGCTCAAGCTGGAGTGTTTTCAGCATACCGGCACCTTCAAGGCCCGCGGCGCGTTGTCGGTGGCGCGCCAGCTTGACGACGACACCCGCGGGCGGGGCATCACCGCAGCCAGTGCGGGCAACCACGCCATCGCAGCAGGCTGGGCCGCCGCCAAGCTCGGCATCAGCGCCAAGGTGGTGATGCAGGACAACGCCAACCCCTTTCGCGTCGCCCTTGCCCGTGCCACCGGGGCCGAGGTCGTGATGAAACCCGCCGGGCAAGAGACCTTTGCCGAGGCCGAGCGGCTGGTGCGCGAAGAGGGGCGGTTCTTTATCCACCCTTTCGAGGGGCTGCACACCTCGCTCGGCACCGCCGGGGTCGGGCTGGAACTGATGGCGCAGGTTGCGGATTTGGACGCGGTCGTCGTCTCTGTTGGCGGTGGCGGGTTGATCAGCGGTGTGGCCGCCGCGGTCAAGGCGATCAACCCCGCTTGTCGGGTGTACGGCGTTGAGCCGACAGGCGCCGACAGCATGTCGCAAAGCCTCGCCTCCGGCGCGCCCGTGACCATCCCTGAGGTCAATACCATCGCCGACAGTCTTGGCCCGCCGATGGCGCTGCCCTTTGGCCATGCGCTTTGTGCGGTCTATGTCGATGATGTGGTGACGGTCAGCGACGATGCGATCTGCGCCGGGATGGTGGTGCTGCAGCGGGCCGCGAAATTGGCGGTGGAGCCTGCCGCCGGGGCCGCGATGGCCGGGGCGCTCGGGCCCCTGCGCGCGCAACTGGCCGGGCGGCGTGTGGGGGTGATTGTCTGCGGGGCGAATATCGATACCGAAACCTATCTGGGCCAGATGAGCCGCGGGCAAGCGGCGCTCGACAGCCTCCTGTCCTAGCGCCCCTCCAAGGGGCTTCGCACGCGATCGCGGAACTGCGTGAATTCTTCCAAGAAAATCTATCGGGCGCTGCAACTTTAACTCCCCTTTACCCGTGGGTGCCCCATATCCAAAGTTCCGGACCAAAGCAGGACCCCTATGCCTTTTGAAGCTCTGAACGACAGTACCCTCCCCCAACAGCCGCTTGGTCGGCGTGTCGCCGTGATCGGCGGTGGGATTTCCGGCATGGGGGCGGCGCATATGCTGGCGCCTGCGGACCGCGTCACCCTCTATGAGGCAGGGGCCAAGATCGGCGGCCATGCGCGGACGGTGATCGCGGGCAAGAATGGCGATCAGCCGGTCGATACCGGGTTTATCGTGTTCAATTATGCCAACTACCCGCATCTTGCCGCGCTCTTTGCGGAATTGGACGTGCCGGTTGTGCCGTCGAACATGAGCTTTGGCGCGTCGATTGACGGTGGGCGGCTGGAATATGCGCTGACCAGTTTCAACGCGGTCTTTGCCCAGAAACGCAATATGTTCAGCCCGCCTTTCCTGCGGATGCTGCGCGATATCGTGCATTTCAATAAGAACGCGCTGGCGGTGTCGCGTGACCCGTCGATGACCATCGCAGAGTTTCTCGACCGGCTTGGCACCGGGCGCTATTTCCGCGACTTCTATCTCTCGCCGCTTTCCGGCGCGATCTGGTCCACCCCGACCGAGAAAATCATGGACTTCCCGGCCCATGCCATGGTCAACTTTTTTGAGAACCACGCGCTGCTGAATTATTCCGGCCAGCATCAGTGGTACACGGTGAAGGGCGGCTCGCGGCAGTATGTCGACCGGTTGGAGAATGCTCTGCGCGCCAATGGCGTTGACCTGCGCACCGACTGCCCGGTGCAGGCCGTGCGCCGCACCGCGCAAGGCGCAGAGGTCCGCGCATGGGGCGGTGAATGGGAGGCGTTCGACGAAGTGATTTTTGCCACCCATTCCGATGACACGCTGACGATGCTTTCCGATCCAACAGAGGCCGAAAAGCGCGCCTTGGGCGCAATCCGCTATCAGCCCAATGACATCGTTTTGCACGCCGATGCCAGCATCATGCCCAAGCGGCGTTCTACTTGGGCATCTTGGGTTTATACCGAGGATCGAGAGCAGAAATCAGACCGGATCGACCTGACCTATTGGATGAACTCGCTCCAACCGATTCCGCAGGATGATCTGCATTTTGTGACGCTCAATACCAAACGCAGCATCCGCGAAGATCTGATTTACGATCAAGTCACCCTGCGCCACCCGGTCTATGACCTTGCCGCCTTGGCCGCACAGGACGAGGTGCGCGCCTTCAATGGCAGCCAGAATACATGGTTCTGCGGCGCTTGGATGCGGCATGGCTTTCACGAAGACGGGCTGGCCAGCGCGGTGGATGTGGTCGAGCGGATGCAGGCCGCGCGGGCGGCACCCTTGGCGGCGGAGTGACAACGGGCGTCGATCATATCCGGGGCCAAACCTTTCATGGCCGCAAAGGTGCGGTAGAGAACCGTTTCCGCTATTCGGTCGACTATGTGATCTGCGATGCCGAGGCCACGGCGCTGAGGACGCCCGCGCTTTTCGCCCGCAACGGGCCGGGCCTGACCAGCCTGCAAGACAGTGACCACGGCGGCGCGCCGGGGCAGGGGCGTGGAGCCCTTTGGGTGCGCGAGGTTTTGGCGGCGCATGGCATTGTCGGGGTCGCGCGGATTGAGCTTGTGGCGCAGCCGCGGGTGCTGGGCCATGTCTTCAATCCGGTCAGCTTTTGGCTGTGCCGTCGGGCGGATGATGCGCTGATCGCGGTGATCGCCGAGGTGACGAACACCTATGGAGACCGGCATTCCTATCTGTGTCATCATGCAGACCTATGCCCGATCGCGCCCGACGACAGGCTGAAGGCCGCAAAGCTCATGCATGTCTCCCCCTTCCAAGATGTCTCGGGTGGCTACGTCTTTCGTTTTGATATCACCTCTGAGCGGATCGGCATCTGGATCGATTTCTCGGATGGGGAGAACGGGTTGATTGCCACTTTGACCGGGCCGCGTGCGCCGCTGACCAATCGCGGTATCCTTTGGTCGCTGCTGCGCCGCCCTTTCGGTGCGCGACGGGTGCTGGCGCTGATCCATTGGCAGGCGTTGAAGCTTTGGCTGAAACGGGCGGGTTTTCGCGCCCGCCCCGAGGCGCCCAATATCGACGTATCCCGTGATGCGGCGCATGGCGCGGGTGGCCGATGACAGGACGCGCGGCCCGGCTGCCCGCCTATGCGCTTTTCGCGGCATTGCTTGCGTCGGCGGGGCTGCCGATCTACATTCACGCGCCGAAGTTCTATGTCGATGAATACGGGGTTTCGCTGACGGCTCTTGGGTCGGTGCTTTTTGGTTTGCGGCTGTTGGACGTGGTGCAGGACCCCGCCCTTGGTTGGTTGGCCCAAAAGCTGCGCGACAAGCGCGGCACTGCGGTGACGGTGGCAGGCGCGGTGATGGCGCTGGCGATGCTGGGGCTTTTTGCCATGCCCGCGCCGGTGGCGCCGGTGTTGTGGTTCGCGCTGATGCTGACGCTGGTGTTTTCCGCCTTCAGCTTTCTGACCATCTGTTTCTATGCCCAAGGGGTTGCCAAGGCCGACAGCCTGCCGGGCGCGGGGCATTTGACCCTTGCCCGCTGGCGCGAGACGGGCGCGCTTTTGGGGGTTTGTCTGGCCTCTGTCGCGCCTTTGCTACTGGGCGTCGGGCTGGATCGTCCCTTTGCCGGGTTTGCTGTTGGCTTTGCGATCTTGGCGCTTTGGGCCACGGTCGCCATGCGGGGCGAGTGGCGGGCGGCGGTGCTGCCGATGGAAAGTGGGTTCGGCACCGTGTTGCGCGATGCGCAGGCGCGGCGGCTGCTATTGATCGCGCTGGTCAATGCCGCCCCGGTTGCCGTCACCTCGACCCTGTTTCTTTTCTACGTCGAACTGGCGCTTGAGGCGCCGGGGTGGGAGGGGCCGCTTTTGCTGCTGTTTTTCCTTGCAGCGGCAGCGGCGGCACCGCTTTGGGGGATCTTGGCAGAGCAGCACGGCCCACGTCGGGTGCTGCTGGTTGCAATGGCTTTGGGCATCGCATCCTTCGGCGGGGCGCTGTTGCTGGGGCCGGGGGATGTTGCGCTTTTCGCCTTGGTCTGTCTGGCCTCAGGCGCGGTATTGGGCGCGGATTTGACCCTTTTGCCTGCCATGTTCGCCAGCCGCATGGCGCAGATTTCCCCCTCGGCTGCCGAAGGTTTTGGCCTCTGGTCCTTCGTCTCCAAATTGACCTTGGCTTTCGCGGCCGTTGCTCTACTTCCAGCTTTAGAACGCGCAGGGCTGCAGACCGCAGCGGGAACCAGTTCCGACACATCCATATCCCTGTTGATCTGGTTCTATGCCGGTGTACCTTGCGCCTTGAAATTGCTGGCGATCGCTCTGCTCGCCAGTGCAAAAGACGTGGAGACACCGTGACAGAGCCGTTGATCTTTATCGCTGTCGGGCTTGGCCTTGGTCTATTGCTCACTTTTTTGCGCCGCCGTTTAGGGGAGTTTCATGGCCAGTCGCCAAGCGACTATGTCGACTCCTTTCCCGTTTTTGACCTGCGGTTGCATCTGCGCGATGAGATGATTTGCGAAGGCGTGATTTTCGGCCCCCTAGGCCGGGTCACCAGCAGCTTCACGGCCAAGTTCGACGTGTCTTGGGAGGGGAATGTGGCCACCGTGGCCGAAACCTTTCGCTATAACGACGGTTCGCGTCAGGAGCGCGAATGGACCGTCACATTGGGCGAGAACGGCAATTTTACCAGCACCGCCCCGGATGTGATCGGCGTGGGGCAGGGCGTTCAGGCTGGACCGACCTTGCAGCTGCGCTATCGTATCCGACTGCCCGAAGAACTGGGCAGTCATGTGCTGAAAACTGTCGATTGGATGTATCTCACCCCCGATGGCACCATCGTGAACCGCAGCCAGTTTCGGAAATTCGGGATCAAAGTAGCAGAATTGGTCGCCACGTTGCGACCGGCGGAGGAAAGATGAAAGACTGGCAAGGCAAGACCTATTGGCTGGTGGGCGCAAGCGACGGGCTTGGGGCGGCACTGGCACATCAGCTTAGCCGCACCGGGGTCGAGGTGATCCTCTCGGCCCGCTCCGAGGACAAGCTGACCGAGCTGGCGCAGGCCCTGCCGGGCCGGGCGCGGGTGCGGGTCTTGGATGTGACCGATGACGCGGATGTGGCGCAGGCGGCAAAGGATGTGGGGCCAATCGACGGGTTGGTCTATCTTGCGGGGGCCTATTGGCCCTTTGGAGCGCAGGAGTGGCAGGCCGAACATGGCGTAACCATGGCCGATGTGAACTTCACCGGGTTGATGCGTGTCCTGGGACAAGTGGTGCCAGAGATGGTCGCGCGCGACCACGGGCATATCGTCATCACCTCCAGCCTGACCGCCTATCGCGGTTTGCCCGGCTCAATCGGCTATACGGCCTCCAAGGCGGCGACCCTGTCTTTGGCGGAATCGATGCACGCCGATCTGCGCAAGACCGGCGTACAGGTTCAGGTGATCAACCCCGGTTTCATCAAGACCCAGTTGACCGACAAGAACGATTTCAAAATGCCCTTCTTGATGGAGCCGGAAGACGCCGCACGGCGGGTCTATGAGCATATGAACGGCGACAGTTTCAAACTGGATTTTCCCTACGGGTTTTCGCTGCTGTTCCGTTTGGGGCGGTTCTTGCCAGACTGGCTGTACTACCGGTTCTTCTCCTGAAGGTCAGACCTCGGCGACATGCTGATCGAACAGATCGCGCGCGCGTTGCCAGACGGCATTGTCCATCTCCGGCAGCGCCCGCAGCGTTGGCAACAACTGGCTGGCAAAATCCTCTGAGCTTTCGCGCGGCAGCATTGAGGGCAGATTGTCGATGGCCATGACATCCAGCGGCGGGGCGTCATGCACACGCAGGGCGGGCGTCTCCCAAGTTGTGGCGTGGTCATAGACCTGCACCGGGTTAAAGGCGCTGTCTGGGTCGCAGGCGATATCGCCGATCACCCGCAGCGCGCGCTCTGCCTTTGGGGCATCGGGGCGGACGAAGGCCGGAGTCTCGGGGCCTGCGAGGATGCAATTGAAGAAATAGGCGTGGTCGAGGATTTCGGGGAACGGCCCGCCATGGGCGGTTTCGGCCATATCCCAGCCGGTGACGGGGATGGCCAAAGCCTCGCAAAGATCGCTCGCCCCGCGCCCCACGCGGCCCAAGGCCCCGATGACCAGCGCGCGGTCGCCACTCGCGTCGACTTGGGCGAGTTCTTCGGCTAGCGCGGCTTTCAGCGCTTCGGCGTCGGGGTAGGGCGCAACCGGGCCGCAGGTCGCTCCGCGCAGTTGCGCGATGCGGCATTTGACCGAGACGGCTGCCCCCGCAAAGCCCGCCCAATAGCCAAAGGCGGCAACGCGGCGGCCATTGTCATCGGTCAGATATTCCAAATCCAGCAAGGTGCCGCCACCGGCCTTGAACCGTGCTAACAGTTTGCGCCCCGAGGATTGGCCCTTGTAGGCATGGCCGAACATGATGTGGACATGCGGCAGGGGCGTGCCGTCTTCGGGCAGCTCCTTCAGGCCAAAGATCACGGCATCGCGCGGGGCGTCGGGCCAGCTATGCGCGGGGACGATCTCGCAGCCCGCCTGCGCATAGGCGGCGGTGGGGATCACGCGGCTGTCGCTGTCTTCGACGCTCACCTTCATGCCAGATGCGATCAGCGCGGCGGCCCCTTCGGGCGTCAGGCCGGTGCGGGTCTCATTGTCGCGCTGTTCGGCGCGCAGCCAAAGATGGGTCATGCCAAGATTCCTTTCGCGCGCACGGCCTTGACGCTGGCACGGTCCTCCATGCGGGCGGCGAAAGCTTTTAGCTGGGGGAAATTGGCGCGGTCGACCCCGTCCCCTTCGAGCCAGCCCGACACGACAAAGAGATAGGGATCGGCCAGCGAGAGCCTGTCGTCCGCGACGTAATCGCCCCGGAAAGCGTGGTTTTCGATATAGGCCGCGCAATCGGCCATGGTCTGCGGCACCTTGGCTTTCATGTCGTCAAAGCTCGATTGCTGATCGGCCCAGCGGTGGCCGCGCATTTTATGCGCGTGGGCCACATGCATGGTCGAGGCGAGGTAGTACATCACCCCGCGCATATGGGCCGCGGCCTCAGGGTCGGTAGGGACCAGCCCCGCCTCGGGCGCGCGGGCGGCGACATAGTCCAACAGCGCGCCAGTCTCGGTCAGGGTGGTGCCCGCTTCGGTCACGAGGGTCGGCACCCGGCCCTTGGGGTTCAACGCCAGATAGGGCGCGCCGGTCTGTTCGGCGGCGGCGAAATCGACCTTCACCGGCTCATAGGCCAGCCCCGCTTCTTCGAGGGCGATGGCAACGGCGACCGAGATCGTGCCGGGGGCGTAGTGGAGTTTCAGCATGGGTCAGCCTTTCGCGGGCGAGGGGTTACATATGCGTTTGTGCAAGGCGGCGGTCGGGCCGGTCAAGATGTGGCACGGCGTTGAACAGCACGGGCGACCAATGCCCGCCGATGGGAAAGAGCCGGTGCATCGAGGTATGCATGATCGCCAGCGCCAGGCGCGCCATGGCCGGGATCCCCACGCCCATCGCCTGCGCCATCGCCAAAGAAATCAGCCCACCCGAGGTCACTACCAGCGCCGGGCCTTCGCCCTCGGCAATCTCGGCCAGCACGGATTGCACGCGGGTCTCAAAGCTCTCGTAGGTTTCCGGGGTGTCGGCAAGCTTGCCCGCTTTCCAATAGTCAAAGACCTGCGGCAGATGGTGCACAAACTCGCCCGCGCGGGGGAAGGGCACCTTGTGCTGTTGCTCCATCAGATTGGCGAGGGTGAAATATTCCAGCTCATTCAACCTCGCGTCACGGATGGGTTCCAGCCCGGTCTTCATCGCCTCGGCGGTTTTGATATGGCGGGTCAGGGTGCCGGTATAGAGCCGCGTGTGGTGGCTTTCGCTGTGACGCAGATGCTCGCCCAACCATGCGGCTTGCTCATGGCCAAGCGGGCTAAGTTGGTCATAGCTTAGCTCGTCCTTGGCGGTGGAATTGGCTTGGCCGTGGCGGATCAGGGTAATGTGGGACATCAAATGGCTTTCACTGTTCGCCCAAGTGATAGGGCAGCTTGTCGGGCCATACAATCCAATGCGCTGCGGCGGCGTTTATCCGTGACGGGGTGTCGGGATTGGCCCCTGACACGGGCCGGGTTTTGCCTATAGTTTGGTCAATAGCCAGCGGGAGGGGTAGCCATGTCCGAGAGGATCACATTCACGCTTGATGGTCAGACCGTCGAGGCCGAAACCGGCATGACCATCTGGGAAGTGGCCAATGGCCGGGGTCTGAAGATCCCGCATCTCTGCCATAAACCTGCCCCCGGTTACCGCCCTGACGGCAACTGCCGCGCCTGTATGGTCGAGATCGAAGGAGAGCGGGTGCTGGCGGCCTCCTGCATCCGCGAGCCTGCCGAGGGGATGGTCGTCACCACTAACAATGCGCGCGCCGAGAATGCGCGCAAAATGGTGATGGAGCTGCTACTGGGCGATCAGCCCGCGCAGGACGTGGCCCACGACAAGTCGAGCCATATGCGCGAGATGGCGGCGTTGAATGGCGTAGAGGCAAGCCGTTTTCCGAAGTTGGAGCGCGACCGTGTGCCGCTCTTGGACGACAGCCATGTCGCGATGCGCGTGAACCTTGATGCCTGTATCCAGTGCAACCTCTGCGTCCGCGCCTGCCGCGAGGTGCAGGTCAATGACGTGATCGGCATGGCGGGACGCGGCCATGACGCCTATCCGGTTTTCGACATCGACGATCCGATGGGCGCGTCGACCTGTGTGGCCTGCGGGGAATGTGTGCAGGCTTGCCCGACGGGGGCGCTGATGCCCGCCACGGTAGTGGACGCGGCGCAGGTTGGCGACTCGGCGGATTACGACGAAGAAGTCGCCAGCGTCTGCCCCTTCTGCGGCGTCGGCTGTCAGATTTCGCTCAAGGTGAAGGACAACAAGGTCAAATATGTTGAAGGCATCAACGGCCCGGCCAACGAAGGGCGGCTCTGCGTCAAGGGGCGCTTTGGCTTTGACTATATACACCACGATCACCGCCTGACCAAACCGCTGATCCGCCGCGACGATGCGCCCGCTAAGGGGCTGAACGTCGATCCGGGCAATTGGGGTGAGGTGTTCCGCGAGGCGACATGGGACGAGGCGTTGGATTTCGCAGCACAGGGCCTCAAGGGGCGCGGGCGCGAGGTGGCGGGCTTCGGCAGCGCTAAATGCACCAACGAGGAAGCCTATCTGTTCCAAAAGATGATCCGCCAGGGCTTTGGCCATAACAACGTCGATCACTGCACGCGGCTCTGCCATGCCTCATCCGTGGCGGCGCTGATGGAGAACGTCGGCTCAGGCGCCGTCACCGCGACCTTCAACGAGATTGAGAACGCCGACGTGGCCATCGTCATCGGCGCCAACCCGGTTGAGAACCACCCCGTCGCTGCGACCTATTTCAAACAATTCACCAAGCGCGGCGGCAAGCTGATCGTGATGGACCCCCGCGGCGTGGGGCTGCGGCGCTTCGCCAGCCATATGCTTCAATTCCGCCCCGGCACCGATGTGTCGATGCTCAATGCGATCATGCATGTGATCGTCGAAGAGGGGCTCTATGACGCACAATATATCGCGGCCTATACCGAGAATTGGGAGGCCGAAAAGGCGCACCTAAAGGACTTCAGCCCCGAAAGAATGGCCCCGATCTGCGGTATCGAAGCCGAAGTGCTGCGCGATGTGGCGCGGACCTTCGCGGGGGCCAATGCGGCGATGATCTTTTGGGGCATGGGGGTAAGCCAGCACATCCACGGTACCGACAATTCGCGCTGCCTGATCTCTCTCGCGCTGATGACTGGCCAGATTGGACGCCCCGGCGCTGGGCTGCATCCGCTTCGGGGGCAGAACAACGTGCAGGGCGCGTCGGATGCGGGGCTGATCCCGATGTTCCTGCCCGATTATCAGCCTGTCGGTGACGATGGTGTGCGCTCGGCCTTTACCGAGGTCTGGGGTTCGGGCGATTTCAGCGCGGAAAAGGGGCTGACCGTGACCGAGATCATGGACGCGGTGCATGATGGGGACATCAAGGCGATGTATGTGCTGGGGGAAAACCCGGCGATGTCGGACCCCGATGTCGACCATGCGCGCGATGCGCTGGCCAAACTGGATCACCTTGTGGTGCAGGATATCTTCCTGACGGAGACAGCGAATTACGCCGATGTGATCCTCCCCGCCAGCGCCTTTGCCGAAAAGACTGGCACGGTGACCAACACCAACCGTCAGGTCCAGATGGGCCGCCCGGCGGTGACACCACCCGGCGAAGCGCGGGAGGATTGGTGGATCGAAGTGGAACTGGCCAAGCGGCTGGGGCTGGACTGGAGCTATGAAAGCCCGGCGGATGTCTTTGCCGAGATGAAGCTAAATATGGAGTCCTTCGACAACATCACATGGGACCGTCTGGCACGCGAGAATGCGGTGACCTACCCGTCGCTCAGCGCGGATGATCCAGGGCAGGCGATTGTCTTTGGCGATGGTTTCCCGCGCCCTGAGGGGCGGGCCAAGTTTACCCCTGCGTCGATCGTGGCCCCTGATGATGTGCCGGATGCAGACTACCCGATGATCCTTACGACAGGACGCCAGTTGGAGCACTGGCATACCGGGTCGATGACGCGGCGCTCCAAGGTCTTGGATGGGCTGGAGCCAGAGGCAAACTGCTCACTTCATCCGTCGACCCTGCGGCGTCTGGGTGTGGCACCGGGTGAACATGTGCGGCTATCCACCAAACGCGGCAGTATCGAGATCATGGCCCGTGAGGACCGCGCCGTGGCCCCTGATATGGTTTTCCTGCCCTTCGCCTATGTCGAGGCCGCGGCGAATATCCTGACCAATCCAGCGGTTGACCCTTACGGCAAGATCCCGGAGTTTAAATTCTCTGCCGTCAGGGTGGAGGCGGCGAAAGAGGCCGTTGCCGCCGAGTAAGGAAAGTACCGAGAGATGAAGATTAATGCCGCGCGATTTCTAAAAGATTTGCACGATCTGCGTGCCATTGGCGCGGCAGGCGTGGGCAAAGGCGTGGTGCGCCCGGCCTATTCCGCCGCCGATGTCGAGGCGCGGGAGTGGCTGGCGACGCGGATGCGCGAGGCAGGGCTCAAGATTGAGGTCGATGCCATGGGAAACCTCTTTGGCTTGGCCGAGGGGCCTTCGATTCTGCTGGGCTCACATTCCGACAGCCAGCCCGAGGGCGGCTGGCTTGATGGCGCTTTGGGCGTGATCGCGGCGCTCGAAGTCGCCCGCGCGGCGCAAGAGGCCGGGGGGCCTGCGGTCTCGGTCGTGTCGTTTCAGGACGAAGAGGGGCGCTTTGGCGTGACCACAGGTTCGACCGTCTGGTCCGGCGCTTTGGATCAGGTGGATGCTGACGGTCTCACTGATCATGCTGGGGTCAGTTTGGCGGAGGCGCGCAAGACGATGACGGGCATGGTCACCGGCCCCGTCGATCCCGCGCAGTTCACCGGCTATATCGAGCTACACATCGAACAGGGCCCGACGCTGGATGACAGTGGCGAGCAGATCGGTGTCGTCACAGACATCGTCGGCATCCGCGATATGAAGGTGACCTTTGAAGGCCAGCAAAACCACGCGGGCACCACGCCGATGGCGGTGCGTAAGGATGCCTTTCAAGCAGTATCTGCCTTCAACAGCCTGCTCAATGACCGGCTGCGCAATGTGGTGACACCCAGCACCGTCTGGACGATCGGCCATGTCAGCCTGCATCCCAATGCCTCGTCCATCGTGCCGGGCAAGGCGGTGTTCTCCATGCAGTGGCGGGACGGCGACAGCGACCGTCTGTCCCGGATGGAAGCGATCATCCGCGAGACTGCCGAAGAGGTCGCCCAGACCCGCGGGATGGAACTGTCTTTTGGTCCGATGTTGGGGTTGGAGCCGGTGGCGATGGATGCCCGGCTGCGCGACGCGCTGGCCGAGGCGGCGGAAACGGTAGCGCCGGGCAAGTGGCGCAAGATGCCCTCGGGGGCTTTGCACGACGCGACCAATGTGGCCCGGCTGATGCCTGTGGCGATGTTGTTCGCACCGTCGATCAACGGGATCAGCCATGCATTCGAAGAGGACACAGCCGAAGACGATCTGGTCGCGGCGGTTGAGGTGTTGGGGCGGGCCGTCGCGGCGCTTTGAGCGCCGTCAGTCCCAGTTCACATCGCCAAGGAAGATATAGCCCGCGCCATAGATCGTCTTGATCAACTGCGGGTTCTTGGGGTCTTCGCCAAGTTTCGTGCGCAACCGCGAGATGCGCACGTCCATCGCCCGGTCAAAGCTCTCCGAGGCGACGCCACCAAGGCTTTCTTGCATCTGCGCGCGGCTGATCAGGCGTTTCGGTGCGTCTAGGAACAGGCGCAGCACCTCGCCTTCGGCGTGGGAAAATGTCACCTCGGTGCCTGTCGCATCCTGCAAGACATAGCGGTCGAAATGCGCAGTCCAGCCGTTGAACCGCGCGGTGGTGCCAGCCTGCGGGGTGGGCTTGGCGCTGCGCAGGCGCGCGCGGATGCGGGCGACCACTTCCGCCGGGTCGAAGGGTTTGATGATGTAATCATCGGCCCCCAACTCCAGCCCGGTCACCCGGTCTTGCACCTGCGCGCGGCCCGAGATGATGATGACGATGGCGCCTTGCTCCAGCGCCAGCCGATGTACCAGCGTCAGCCCGTCGGTGTCGGGCAGGCTGAGATCGACAAGGCAGACATCGGGCGTATGGTTGGCCAAGGCGGCCTCAAAAGCCCGCGCGCGGCCAAAGCTGAGCGTGTCAAAGCCCGCTTCTTCAAGCGTATCTGACAGCATGCTGCGGATTTCAGGCTCGTCATCCAGAATGGTGACCAGCGGGCGCGGGGCGGTATCACGGCTCATGGGGCGGTGGCTTTCAATGGGGCAATCAACGCTTGCAGATCGTCTTTTTCAAAGGGTTTGCGCAGCACCGGCGCGAGGGTTTGCGCCTCGGCAAACAGCGGGTGATCGGCGGGCAGAGAGGTCATCAGCAACAGTGGCAGGCTGCTGCCGACACGGCGGGCAAGGTCGATGCCGGTGCCTTCGCCGGTGAGTTGGATGTCGGAGAGGACAAGGGTGATGTCGGGCAGATCAGCGATCAGGGCGGTGGCCTCATCGGCGCTGGTGGCCTCGATCACCGAATGGCCTTGATCCATCAGCATGTCGCGTACCACGGCGCGAATGTCGGTGGTGTCTTCGACCAGCAGCACCAGACCCGTCGTGGCAGGCACAGCGGCGCGGTAGGGCAGGCGCAGGCTGATCTGCGCGCCGCCCTCGGGGGCATTGCTCAGCCGCAGATCGCCGCCTGCGGATTTGGTCATGTCGTAGACCATCGACAGGCCCAGCCCCGACCCTTCGCTGCCCTTGGTGGTGAAAAACGGCTCGACCCCACGCTCCAGCGCAGAGGGCGAAAAGCCCGGCCCGGTGTCATGGATCACCCATTCGGTCCATGTGTCATGCACCAGCCGTTGGGTCAGCGTGATCGTGCCCTGCGCTCCGCAGGCATCGCGGGCATTAAGGATAAGGTTCAAAAGCGCGTCCTGCACCCGCCCTTTATCAAGCAGGACAGACCCCTCCGGCGCGTCATTGCGAACCACCAGCGCGCATTTCGGCGGCAGAGTGGGGGCGGCGAGGGTCGAAAGCTCGTTCAGCAGGTCGGCGAGATCGGTGGCCGCGGGGCGCAGGGCGCGGGGTTCGGTCACATCGGCGATGGAACTCAGCAGCGTGCCGCCCCGCCGCGCGGCGGCCAAGGTGCCTTCGACCAGTTCGCCCGCTTGGCGCGGCATGTCAGGCAGGCGGGCAAGTTTCGACTGCATCCCCAGAATGATCGTCAAAAGGTTTGAGAAATCATGCGCCAGCCCAGAGATCATCCGTGAGGCCAACTCGCGTTTCAGTGTCTGTTGCAGGGCGACGCGGGTCTGGGTTTCTTCGGTGATGTCCATCGACAGGATATAGACCCCGCCGCGCCCATCGGGGGTGAAGGCACCGCGTATCCGGCGGGCAGAGGCGTCATGAGTGAATTCGATCACCGCCGGGCTGCCCGCGTAAGCTTGAGTCAGCGCCGGTTTGATCCGCGCATAGGCAGAGGCCCCAAGCGCGTCGCGGATGTGCAGTCCGTAGATATTGCTGGGCCGTCCCGGCATGACACTGCTCAGACGGCGGTTGGAATAGATATAGCGGCCATTCTCGTCGACATGGGCGATATGGGCGGGCATCATCTCGGTCGTCAGGCGGGTGCGGGCTTCGCTTTCGGTGACCTGCCGTTTGGCTTCTTCCAGCGCCGTGATCGTCGCTTCGAGCTTGCGGTTGCTGGCGGCGAGCTGTTCGGCATGGGAGAGCAGTTGATCGCTCAGCGCATCGGACCGCGCGCGCAACAGCGCCTCTTGCCGTTTGGTGTTGGTGATGTCGGTATAGACGGTGACCCAGCCGCCCTGCGGCAGCGGGGAGCCTTCGACGCTGATGGTGCGCCCGTTCGCGCGGGTGCGTTCCATGTAATGCGGCACAAAAGCCTGCGCCTGTTCGACACGCTCGGCCACGAAGGCATCGACATCCGTGACCTCGCCATATTCGCCGGTTCCGGCAAGATGGCGGATCGTATCCTCAAACGGCGCGCCGGGGGTGACCAGTTCATCGGGCAGATCGAACATGGATTGAAACGGCCCGTTGCAGACCGCAAGGCGCAGGTCGCTGTCATAGATCGTCAGCGCCTGAGCGATTAGGTTCAGACCGGCTTGGGTCAGGGCTTTGGTTTGGTCATCGGTGATCTGCATTGCCATCCGTCGACGGTAGGGCCAGCACCGCGCAGAGGAAAGGCCAAATGGCGCTTGACCTTCTTGCGCTGGAGGCCCGGAGAAGCGCGGCAAATGAAACCCGAAAGGCAGAGCATGGACAAGAACTTTGGAATGGTGGCGGTGGCTGCGGTGGTCGCGATTGGCGGATATATGTGGTGGCGTGCCGAAGAGGCCCCGGCCCCCACAGCAAGCGGCGCGGCGATGGCAGCCGTTACCCTGCCGGACAGCCTGAGCGAGCAGGCGCAGATCGGCGCACGTGCATTTGAAGCGAAATGCTCGGCCTGTCACGGGGTTAATGCCGCCGGGCGCGACGGGTCCGGCCCACCGCTGATCCATAAAATTTATGAGCCCAGCCACCATGGCGATGGCGCCTTTCTGGTCGCGGCAACCAATGGCGTACGCCAGCACCACTGGTCTTTCGGCAATATGCCCCCGGTGGAAGGGATCACCCAGGCCGAGGTTAAATCCATCGTGACCTATGTGCGCGAGGTGCAGCGTGCCAACGGCATCGACTAGCCGCGAAGGGTGCTAAATCGCGCTGTAACAATTCGTTAGGATTCGGAAAAGATCAGGAAAAAGTTGACCTCCACACCTAAGACAACGTCACTTGTGAGATCATAGAATCGCACAAGCGATCGAACCCGCCGGGGAGGGCGGGCATGGGAGGAAGACAATTTGGCCAAGCCGCTGACGCGTGCCGACGGACCTCAGTCCGTGCCGGCGCTGTTGCATCGCAACGCAAGTGAATTCGCAAACGCCCCCGCTTACCGGGAGAAGGAATACGGGATCTGGCAAAGCTGGACCTGGTCGCAAACCCGCGACGAGGTTGAGGCGCTGGCGCTCGGATTTTTGGAGCTGGGACTGGATGAGGGCGATTTCGTCGCTGTTATCGGGCGCAACCGACCATACCTCTATTGGGCGATGATGGCGGCGCAGATGGCTGGCGCCATCCCCGTCCCGCTTTACCAAGACGCCAACGCCGAAGAGATGGCCTATGTCATGGGCCACTGCGGCGCGCGCATCGCCGTGGTGGGCGATCAGGAGCAGGTCGACAAGATCATCGAAGTGCAGGCGCAGCTGCCTGACTTTGAGCGGATGGTCTATCTCGATCCGCGAGGCCTGCGTAAATACGACCACTCCAAGCTGGACCAATACAGCGCCGTGCAGGAACTGGGCCGCGCCAATCGCGAAAAGCACATCGCCGAGTTGGAGGCGCGTCAGGCCAAGCTGAATTACGACTCGACCGGCGTGATGCTTTACACCTCGGGCACCACAGGTAAGCCCAAGGGCGTGGTGTTGAGCAACCGCAACGTGATTGAGACGGCGAAATCTTCGTCAGAGTTCGACAATCTGCGTCGCACGGACGAGATCCTCGCCTATCTGCCGATGGCATGGGTTGGGGATTTCATCTTCTCCGTGGGCCAAGCGCTCTGGACCGGGTTCTGCACCAACTGCCCTGAAAGCGCCGACACCATGCATGTCGATCTGCGCGAGATCGGGCCGACCTATTACTTCGCTCCGCCGCGTGTGTTCGAGACGCAGCTGACCAGCGTTATGATCCGTATGGAAGACGCGAGCCGCTTCAAGAAATGGCTGTTCGATACCTTCATGGCCCATGCCCGCAAGGTTGGGCCTGCGATTTTGGACGGCAAGAAGGTGTCGTTCATGGACCGTGCGAAATATGCGCTTGGTGAGCTGATGATCTATGGCCCGCTGAAAAACACGCTCGGGTTCAGCCGCGTGCGTGTTGGCTATACGGCGGGCGAGGCGATCGGGCCGGAGATTTTCGACTTCTACCGTTCGCTCGGCATCAACCTCAAACAACTCTACGGCCAGACCGAGGCGACGGTGTTCATCACCGCCCAGCCCGATGGCGAGGTGCGCAGTGATACCGTGGGCGTGACCTGCCCCGGCGTGGAGTTGAAAATCGCGGACAATGGCGAAGTCTTCTACCGCTCGCCGGGTGTTTTTGTGGAATACTACAAGAACCCCGAAAGCACCGCAGACACCAAAGATGCCGAAGGCTGGGTCGCCACGGGCGATGCGGGCTTTATCGAGGAGGGCTCGGGCCACCTGCGCATCATCGACCGCGCCAAGGACGTGGGCCAGATGGCCGATGGGCGCCTCTTTGCGCCGAAATATGTGGAGAACAAGCTCAAGTTCTTCCCCAACATCCTTGAGACTGTGGTTTTTGGCAACCAGCGCAGCGAATGCACCGCTTTCATCAACATCGACCTCACGGCGGTGGGCAACTGGGCCGAGCGCAACAACATCGGCTATGCCTCTTACCAAGAACTCGCGCGGCATCCGCAGGTGATGGACACGATCCAAAGCCATGTGGAGGAGGTGAACCGCTCGGTCGCCGAGGATGAGATGCTTTCGGGATGTCAGGTGCACCGTTTTGTCGTGCTGCACAAAGAGTTGGACGCCGACGATGGTGAATTGACCCGCACCCGCAAAGTGCGCCGCAAGATCATCGAAGAGAAATACGCCGATATCATCACCGCACTTTATGACGGCTCCAAACAGGTCAGTACCGAGACGGAAGTGACCTATGAGGACGGCCGCAAAGGCTCGATCAAGGCGACGCTCGAAATTCGCGACGCGGCGGTGCAGCCGACCAGCCACAAGATGGCAGCGGAATGATTACAGTAGTGCCTTGGATAATAGGGGCTGCTGGCTTGGGTATAAGCGTCCTTTGGAAGGATGGCGCACCGAGTTGGTTAGCTGGAGCAGAGAATCGTCATAGCGACTATGGGTACTCATTCATCGCTATCATCTTCGGGACGGGGGCATTGTATGCCGAACGCCAAATCACTGGCTTCTCAGATGGGTTCGTAATCGAGGCGTTTGCTCTGCTTATTTACTGGTTGATTTGTCGCGGCATAATGGGTGGGCCATCATAATGAAAGATAATCCTGACAGCTATGTCACCGACGACGGCCGCACCATCGGCCCGACGGTGATGGAGATGAAGAACATCACCCTGCGCTTTGGCGGCGTGGAGGCGATCAAGGATATCTCGTTTGACATCCGCGAGGGCGAAATCCGCGCGATCATTGGGCCGAACGGGGCGGGCAAGTCCTCGATGCTCAATGTGATCAGTGGCTTCTACGTCCCGCAGGAGGGTGAGGTTTGGTACAAAGGCGCGCAGCGTCCGCCGATGAAACCCTACCAGGTGGCGCAGCAGGGCATCGCACGGACCTTTCAGAACATCGCGCTGTTTGAGGGCATGTCAGTGCTCGACAACGTGATGACGGGCCGTCTGACCCAGATGAAATCGGGGCTGCTGGCGCAGTCCCTGTGGAAGGGAAAAGCCGAGCGCGAAGAAGTGGAGAACCGCGAGATCGCCGAGAAGGTCATCGACTTTCTGGAGATTCAGGCGATCCGTAAAACCCCGGTCGCGCGTCTGCCTTACGGTCTGAAAAAGCGCGTTGAACTGGCCCGCGCCTTGGCGGCTGAGCCAACGATCCTGCTGCTGGATGAGCCGATGGCTGGCATGAACGTCGAAGAGAAAGAGGACATGTCCCGCTTTATCCTCGATGTGAACGACGAATTCGGCACCACCATCGCGCTGATTGAGCATGACATGGGCGTGGTCATGGACCTTAGCGACCGCGTCGTGGTGATGGACTACGGTCGCAAGATCGGTGACGGCTCGCCCCATGACGTGCGCAACAATCAAGAGGTGATCGACGCCTATCTGGGGGTGGCACATGAGTGATCTTTGCACGATCACCCGCAACGACACAGCCGTTCTGACTTTGGGGAGGGCCAATGATGCCTGAGCAACTGGCGTTTACAATTGAGGTTTTTCTCAACGGGCTGATGGCCGGGGTGCTCTATGCGCTCGTGGCGCTTGGCTTCGTGCTGATCTACAAGGCTTCGGGCATTTTCAACTACGCGCAGGGCGTCATGGCGCTCTTTGCCGCGCTGACGCTGGTCGGGATCATGGAGGGGCAGGTGCCCTTTAGCCATCTGATTAACGCGATCCTCGGCACCGAGGTGCATCACTTCGGTTGGCATGTGCCCGCCTTCCTTGCCATCCTGCTGACGATGGTGGTGATGATCGTGCTGGCCTATTGCGTGCAGCGTTTCGTGTTCCGCTACCTTGTGGGGCAAGAGCCGATCATCCTCTTTATGGCCACCATCGGTCTGGCCTATTTCCTCGAAGGTGTTGGCGACCTGATGTGGGGGTCCGAGATCAAGACGCTCGATGTCGGTCTGCCGCAGGGCATCAACGTCTGGATCGACGAATTCACCTTTGAGGCCACCGGCTACGGCTTCTTTATCGACAACCTCGATATCGTGGCCTCCATCGTCGCGGCGATCCTTGTGATCGGGCTGGTGATGTTCGCACAATACACCAAACAGGGCCGCGCCATGCGCGCCGTGGCGGATGACCATCAGGCCGCGCTGTCGGTGGGGGTTTCGCTCAACTTCATCTGGATCTTGGTCTGGTCGCTGGCGGGTTTTGTGGCGCTGGTGGCGGGCATCATGTGGGGCGCCAAGTCGGGCGTGCAGTTCTCGCTGTCGCTGATCGCGCTCAAGGCGCTGCCGGTGCTGATGCTGGGCGGCTTCACCTCGATCCCCGGCGCGATTGTCGGCGGGCTGATCATCGGTGTGGGTGAGAAGCTGTTCGAGTTCCTGATCGGTGCCCCCTTCCTTGGCGGCGCGACCGAGAACTGGTTCGCCTATATGCTGGCGCTCGTCTTCCTCGTCTTCCGCCCGCAGGGCCTGTTTGGGGAGAAGATCATTGAACGGGTTTGATACAGGCATGATGCGCCACTGTGCATCCAACGACACAATGATCGCAGAAGGGAAATCAGTCTAATGTTCTATCGTGAAGCAGGCGATTTCAGCACGACTTACGCCGAAGACCAACAGACCTTTCCGATCAAATTCGACCGCTACCGTTACTATGTGGTGCTGTTCGTCGCGATCTTCGTCATTCCCTTCATGGTCAATGACTACTGGGTAAACTCGCTGTTCCTGCCCTTCTTGATCTACGCCATCGCGGCGATCGGGCTGAACATCCTTGTCGGCTATTGCGGGCAGGTGAGCCTTGGCACCGGGGGCTTCATGGCGGTGGGCGCTTACGCCTCCTACAAACTGATGACGGCGATGCCAGATGTGAGCATGTTCATCCATATCCTGCTCGCCGGGTTGATCACCGCCGCCGTTGGGGCGCTCTTCGGCCTGCCAAGCCTGCGGATTAAGGGGTTCTACCTTGCCGTGGCGACACTTGCGGCGCAGTTCTTCCTTGTCTGGCTCTTCAACCGGGTGCCGTGGTTCTACAACTATTCGGCTTCGGGGCAGATCAGCGCGCCAGAGCGTGACACCTTTGGCATCCTGATCACCGGACCGAGCGCCGAAGCCTGGGCCACCTATATGTTCTGCCTGATCTTCACGGTCTTTTCGGCACTGGTGGCGCGCAACCTGACGCGCGGCTCGGTGGGACGTAAATGGATGGCGATCCGCGACATGGACATCGCGGCCGAGATCATCGGGGTGAACCCGCTGCGTGCGAAACTGACGGCCTTTGCGGTGAGTTCTTTCTTCATCGGCATCTCCGGCGCGCTGTTTTTCTCGATCTATCTCGGCGCGGTCGAAGTGGGCGAAGCCTTCGGCATCAACAAATCGTTCCTTGTGCTCTTCATGATCATCATCGGAGGATTGGGCAGCATCTTTGGCAGCTTTGCGGGGGCCGCGTTCCTTGTGTTGCTGCCGGTGCTATTGAAGATCGTCGGCGTCGACTGGCTGGGCTGGCCCACGGATATCGTGGCGCATCTTCAGCTGGTGATCGTCGGCGGGCTGATCGTGATCTTCCTGATCGCAGAGCCGCACGGGCTGGCACAGCTGTGGCGCGTGGCCAAGGAAAAACTGAGATTGTGGCCCTTCCCGCACTAAGGGACGGCCATGAAAAGCGAGGCCGGAGGGAGGAAACCCGGCCCAAACACCCAAGTCGGACAATCCAAGGGAGGAAACACCGATGAAATATAAACTGGGAACACTGGCCGTAGCTGGCCTGATGGCCGCAAGCCCCGTGATGGCGGACCTTGTCTTTCCATCGCTGAGCTATCGTACCGGGCCCTACGCGGCGGGCGGCATCCCCTTCGCCGACGGTTACGCCGATTACTTCACGTTGCTGAACGAGCGTGACGGCGGCATCGGTGGCGAAACCATCCGTGTGCCAGAGTGCGAGACCGCCTATAACACCGAAAAAGGTGTGGAATGCTACGAGTCGACCAAGGGCGAAGGCGCGCTGGTGTATCAGCCGCTCTCGACCGGCATCACCTACCAGCTGATCCCCAAAGTCACCGCCGACGACATCCCGATGCTGACATCGGGTCTGGGCCGTACTTCGGCCAAGAACGGCAACACTTTCAGCCACGTCTTTAACTTCCCGGCGAACTACTGGGATGGCGCGTCGGTTGCGATCAAGCACATCATGGAACAGGAAGGTGGCAGCCTTGAGGGCAAGAAGATCGCGCTCGTGTACCACAACTCCGCCTATGGCAAGGAGCCGATCCGCACTCTGCAAGAGTTGAGCAAGAAGCACGGTTTTGAACTGGCTGAAGTGCCGGTCGACCACCCGGGCCAAGAGCAGAAATCCCAGTGGCTGCAAATCCGCCGCGACAAGCCTGACTACGTGATCATGTATGGTTGGGGCGTGATGAACCAAGTTGCGGTTCAAGAAGCTGCCAACATCCGCTTCCCGATGGATAAGTTCATTGGCATCTGGTGGTCCGGTTCGGAAAACGACGTTCTGGCGGCGGGTGCCAAAGCCGATGGCTATAAGGCACTTACCTTCCACAACGTGGGCTCTGACTATCCGCTTTATGACGATCTGCAGAAATACGTCGTCGATGCGGGCAAAGCTGCTGGCGCAGGCGATCAGGTCGGTTCGGTGCTTTACAACCGTGGCGTCTATGCCGCCATGCTGGTGTCTGAAGCGGCCCGTACGGCGCAGGAAATCCACGGTGTGAGCGACATCTCCGGCGGCCAGATGCGCGACGGGATGGAGCAGCTTGAGATCACCGAAGAGAAGATGGCGGCGCTTGGCTTGCCGGACTTCGGGCCTGAGTTCTCGGTCTCCTGCGAAAACCATGGTGGCGAAGGCTTTGTCGCCGTGACCCAGTGGGATGCGGAAGCCAAGGAATGGAACCTCGTGTCGGACTTCATGCAGTCGGATCAAGACGTGATCCAGCCGCTGATCGACGAAGACTCCTCGGCCTATGCGACTGAGAACGCCATCGAAGGCAACTGTAAGTAAACCACGCTTCCCGGCCATTCCGAACAGAGTGGCCGGGGACCTTCCAAGCCTTAAGAGAGGTCATTCCCATGCTGGATGCTGCCAATACCAATGACGTCGCAGTCGAAAACCTGCTTGAGGTCAACAATATCGAGGTGATTTACAACCACGTCATCCTCGTGCTGAAGGGCGTCAGCCTGAACGTGCCCAAGGGCGGCATCACCGCGCTGCTGGGCGGCAATGGCGCGGGCAAGACGACGACGCTCAAGGCGATCTCGGGGCTGCTGGCCTCGGAGCGAGGCGAGGTTACCAAAGGCTCTATCAAATACCGCGGCGGTCCGATCCAGCATCAGGACCCTGCCGAGACCGTGAAGAAAGGTGTCGTGCAGGTCATGGAAGGCCGTCACTGTTTTGAGCACCTCACCATCGAAGAAAACCTGCTGACCGGTGCCTATACCCGCACCGATGGCAATGCCGCGATCCAGCAGGACCTTGAGATGGTCTATAACTATTTCCCCCGCCTGAAAGAGCGCCGCCGCTCGCAGGCTGGCTATACCTCGGGCGGCGAGCAGCAGATGTGCGCCATTGGCCGCGCCCTGATGTCCCGGCCTGAGACGATCCTTTTGGACGAGCCGTCGATGGGCCTTGCGCCGCAACTGGTTGAGCAGATTTTCGAGATCGTGAAATCGGTGAACGAACAGGAGGGCGTGACCTTCTTGCTGGCCGAACAGAACACCAACGTCGCGCTGCGCTTTGCGCATTACGGCTACATCCTCGAATCCGGTCGCGTGGTGATGGACGGCCCCGCCAAAGACCTGCGCGAGAACCAAGACGTGAAGGAATTCTACCTCGGCATGTCCGACGAGGGCCGCAAAAGCTTTCGCGACGTGCGCAGCTACCGCCGCCGCAAACGCTGGCTGAGTTAAGCCGGTACCCGACCGGACCAGAAAGACCCAAGACAAGACCAGAGCGGGCCTGTGCCCTCTCCAGTGATGCCATAGCAGGAAAGTGACAGGGATGCTGACCAAGCCCCAATTCGACGATCTGGAAACCCGCAGCGCCGATCAACGGGCGGCGGATCTGGCCAAGGCGCTGCCGCAGCAGATCGCCCGTGCACAGGGTTTGCCGGGCTATGGCGACACGCTCAAAGGAGTGGACGCATCACAGATCACCTCAGCCGCTGCGCTGGCCGACCTCCCGGTGCTGCGCAAATCTGAGCTTGGCAAGGCGCAGGCAGCGCAGGCGCCCTTCGGCGGCTTCACCACCAAGCCGGTGACGGAGTTCAGCCATGTCTTCCAGTCGCCCGGCCCGATTTACGAGCCCTCCAGCAACGATCCTGACTGGTGGCGGATGGGGCGCTTCCTGCATGCCGCGGGCATCGGCGCGGGCGATGTGGTGCACAACTGCTTTGGCTACCACCTGACCCCTGCCGGCATGATCTTCGAATCCGGGGCGCGCGCGGTCGGGGCGACCGTCTTGCCCGCAGGCACTGGCCAGACCGAGCTACAGGTCACCGCCGCCCGTGATGTGGGCTCAACCGCCTATGCGGGCACGCCGGATTATCTCAAGGTGATCTTGGAAAAGGCCGATGCCATGGGGGTTGAGCTGAAACTCACCAAGGCGGCAGTCGGCGGCGGCGCGCTTTTCCCCAGCCTGCGGGCCTTCTATCAAGAGCGCGGTATCACCTGTTTGCAATCCTATGCCACCGCCGATCTGGGCAATATCGCCTATGAAAGCCCGGCAATGGAGGGGCTGATCGTCGACGAGCAGGTCATCGTCGAGATCGTCACCCCCGGCACCGGAATCCCGGTCGCGCCCGGTGAGGTTGGCGAGGTGGTGGTCACCACGCTGAACCCCGATTACCCGCTCATTCGCTTCGCCACCGGCGACCTTAGTGCCGTTTTGGAGGGCGAAAGCCCCTGTGGACGGACCAACATGCGCATCAAGGGCTGGATGGGCCGCGCCGATCAGACCACCAAGATCAAGGGCATGTTCGTCCGGCCCGAGCAGGTGGCGGCACTGGTTGCCCAACACGAGGAGATTGAAAAGGCCCGCGTTATCGCAAGCCGGGAAGGCGAGGCAGATGTGATGACCGTGCAGATCGAAACCGCCGGAGTGGACAAGGACGCTTATGCCCGATCCGTGGCCGATCTACTCAAGCTCAAGGGCCGGGTCGAGCTGGTTGCCCCCGGCAGCCTGCCGCGCGACGGGTTGGTGATCGAGGATACTCGCAGCTACGATTGAGGCGCGGCGTCGCGCCCTCTGGCATTTCCGAGTGAAATCGTCGAAATAGGGCGCATGACGCTGAACACCGCCTCCTCTGAGACGCCTCATCTGCGCCGCGCCCGCGACGGGCTGCGCGCGCTGTCGGCTGTCGCCCTGACCGTCGCCACCCTCTGTGCGCTGCCGATGCTGGCGGTGCTGATCGCCGCGCTGAGCGGCGGGACGGAGACGGTGCAACACCTGATCGACACGGTGCTGGGCCGCTACACGGTGACGACGTTGCTGCTGGTGATGCTGGTATCTTTCGGCACCTTTGCCATCGGTGTGGGGGCGGCATGGCTGGTGACGATGACACGTTTCCCCGGCGCCAAGCTGTTGGAGATTGCACTGGTGCTGCCGCTGGCCTTCCCGGCCTATGTGCTGGCCTACGCCTATACCCATGTGCTCGACCATCCCGGCATTGTGCAGACCATGCTGCGCGACGTCACGGGCTGGGGCCCGCGTGACTACTGGTTCCCCGAGATCCGCTCGCTTGGCGGGGCGGCGGCGATGCTGGTGTTGGTGCTTTATCCTTACGTCTACCTGCTGGCTCGCGCCGCTTTTCTGCAGCAAAGCGGTACGACCTTTCTAGCCGCCCGCGCGCTCGGCTCCAGCGCTTGGGCCGCTTTTTTCAAGGTCAGCTTGCCGCTGGCGCGGCCCGCCATTGCGGGCGGCGTGTTGCTGGCGGTGATGGAGACCATCGCCGATTTCGGCACCGTGGCCTATTTCGGCGTCCAGACCTTTGCCACCGGCATCTACACCAGCTGGTTTTCCATGTTCGACCGGGCCGCCGCCGCGCAACTGGCGCTTTGCCTGCTGAGTTTCGCGCTGTTGCTGGCGATGCTGGAGCGGGCGCAGCGCGGCAAGGCCAAGTATCACGACCCCGCGCGCCGGACCCAATCCGCACCGCCAACCGAGCTGAAAGGCTGGCAGGCCGCAGCGGCGATCGTGCTTTGTGGTGTGCCGGTGCTCTTTGGCGCGGTGCTGCCGGTGGTCATCCTCGTGACCATGGGGCTTGATAGCGAGCAGAGCCTTTTCAGCCCGCGCTACCTCGGTTTCATGCGCAACTCGGTAACGCTTGCTGGGGTCGCGGCTGTGCTGACGGTGCTGGCGGCGATCAGTGTGGGGTTTTACCGGCGGCTGCGCCCGGGCCGGGTCTCGCAGGGGGCGGCTTATGTCGCGCGGTTGGGCTATGCGGTGCCGGGCGGGGTGATCGCCGTGGGGCTGCTGGTGCCCTTCGCGGCCTTCGACAACGCGCTCGACGCTTGGATGCGCGAGACCTTTGATGTTTCCACCGGGCTTTTGATCACCGGTTCAATCTGGCTTTTGGTACTGGCCTATCTGGTGCGCTTTCTTGCTGCGGCGCTTGGTGCCTATGAGGGCGGGCAGTCGATGGTGCATGCGAATATGGACGCCGCCGCGCGGTCACTGGGGCAGACGCCCTTGGGGACGCTGCGCCGGGTGCATCTGCCGATCCTTGCGCCGAGCCTGCTGACCGCGCTGCTGATCGTCTTTGTCGACGTGATGAAGGAACTGCCCGCGACGCTGATCATGCGGCCTTTCAACTATGACACGCTGGCGGTGCAGGCGTACCGGCTGGCGAGTGATGAACGCTTGAACGGAGCGGCGGTGCCGAGCTTGGTGATCGTGGCGATGGGGCTGCTGCCGGTGATCTTGATCTGTCGGCAGGTGGGGCGTCAGCGGTAAGCCACAAGGGCTAGCGCCTGCTCGTGGGGTGGCGATCCTGACGTGCCTTGGTGCCACTTTAGGGTGCAATCTTGGTGTGTGTTCGCTAGGGCTTGCCCTGCCTCACCAAATCGCCTCCCCGCCGGGACGGGCAGGCGATGGCCCGGCGCCTGCAGCTTGATTCCGGGCCGGGGCGCGATGAGGGGGAGGGTGATGCCCGGGGTGCCCCCGGGCGGGCGCTTGCGGGAAGCGCCGCGCATAAAAAAAGGCGGGCCCGAAAGCCCGCCTTCTGCATTACTCGCTAGGTTGAATTATTCCCAGCCGACCGAGTTGAAGATCTTCTGCGCGGTGCCGATGTTCTCGGCCACGTCCGACAGGTTCACCTCGTCGGCTTTGAACTCACCCAACTGCTTGACGCTGTCGGCCAGTTCTACGCCTTCCACGGTGGGGAATTCATCGTTGCCCGCCGAGAAATAGACCTGCGCCTGATCGGAGGCGAGATACTCAAGGAATTTCACCGCGTTCTCTTTGTTCGGGGCGTTCTTGGCCACGCCGCCGCCCGAGAGGTTCATATGCGCGCCGTTGCCTTCTTGGTCCGGCCAGATCAGGCCGATCTTGCCGATATCGTCGCTCACGCCGTCGACATCGGTGCGGATCGCGCGGGCGAAGTAATAGCTGTTGGACACAGCGATGTCGCACTCACCCGAAACGATGCCGCGCAGCTGGTCGGTGTCACCGCCTTGGGGTGCGCGCGCCATGTTGTCGACCACGCCCTGCGCCCATTCGGTTGCGGCTTCTTCGCCCTCATGGGTCACAATGGAGGCCAGCAGGGTCTGGTTGTAGGTGTTGGTCGAAGACCGGATACAGACCTGACCTTTGTAGGCCGGATCGGCAAGATCCATGTAGGTCGCTGGCGGATTGTCCATCGTCTCTTTGTTGTAGAAGATGATCCGCGCGCGTTGGGACAGACCGAACCACTGGTTGTCGTCGTCCTGCAGGTTGCCGGGGATGCGCTCTTCGAGCGTGTCACTCTCAACGGATTGCAGCAGGTCCATGTCCTTGGCGCGCTTGAGGCGGCTGGTGTCCACGGTCAGCAGGACGTCGGCGGGGGAGTTCGCGCCTTCGGCTTCCATACGGGCCAGCAGTTCGTCGGCTTTGCCTTCGATGCGGTTGATGGTGATGCCGGTTGCTTCGGTAAAGTCGGAGTAGAGCCGCTCGTCAGTGTCGTAGTGACGCGACGAGTAGAGATTCAACTCGCCATCGGCCAGCGCAGGAAGGGCCAGCGCCATCAGCGCAGCGGCGGCAGTCGATGTTTTGCAGAAGGTCATATCAGGGTCCTGTTCCATTTGGGATAACTTGACTGAAACAGTAAGAAACAGGTTTTATCCGGCCCTGCAACCAATTCCGATAAATTTGGTCGGAAAGCCCCCGACCGCATCAGGCCGAGGGCTAAGCGGTCAGTCCTTGCTGCCGATCTTGTCTTGGGTCTTGGTGTCGAAATCGCTGGCGTCGTGCCGCTCATGCAGTTGCATCGACAGATCGTCGCCGAAGGCGCGGTTGACCATACGGCCCCGGGTCACGGCAGGGCGTGCGTCAATCGCTTCGGCCCAACGCATGACGTTTTTGTAAGAGCTCACGTCAAGGAACTCAGCCGCCGAGTAGAGCCGCCCGAGCACCAATTGACCATACCAGCTCCAGATTGCCATATCGGCGATGGAGTATTCATCGGCGAAATACTCATGCTCGGCCAAATGCTTGTCCATTACATCAAGCTGACGCTTGGTTTCCATCGCGAAACGGTTGATGGGGTATTCGAACTTCTCTGGGGCGTAAGCGTAGAAATGGCCGAAACCGCCGCCAAGGTAGGGCGCGCTGCCCATCTGCCAAAAGAGCCACGACAGCGCCTCGGTCCGGCGGGTGGGGTCTTGGGGCAGGAAGGCGCCAAACTTCTCAGCGAGATAGAGCAGGATCGCCCCCGATTCGAAGACCCGCTGGGGCGCATCGCCAGAGCGGTCCATCAGCGCGGGAATTTTAGAGTTGGGGTTCACCTCGACAAAGCCCGAACCAAACTGATCGCCCTCGGAAATATCAACCAGCCAAGCGTCGTATTCAGCCGCCTTATGGCCCGCCTCTAGCAGTTCTTCGAACATCACCGTGACTTTGACGCCATTGGGTGTGGCAAGGGAATAAAGTTGGAAGGGATGGTCGCCGACGGGCAGGTCCTTGTCATGGGTCGCACCGGCGATGGGCCGGTTGGTGCTGGCGAATTTGCCGCCGCTTTCTGATTCCCATTTCCAAACCTTTGGCGGCGTATATTCGGGCGTGTCCGACATGATGGTCTTCCTTGTTATTCAAGTCTGCTTTGAAGGTGGGGTTTTGCGCCGGGGTTGCAAGCAGATAGGCGCAACGAAAAAAGCCGCCCCCGAAGGAGCGGCCTTTAAACCGAATAGCTGCGAAGCTCAGCCCTGACGGGCTTTGAACCGGCGCTGCGTCTTGTTGATGACGTAAACGCGGCCTTTGCGACGCACAACACGGCAATCGCGATGCCGATTCTTGAGCGAGCGGAGCGAATTGCGAACCTTCATGGTCGTCTCCTCATGTCGTGGCGCGGGCCAGCGCCTGGGTTGCGGGCAACCTGCCAAAGACAGGTCGATGAATAATGGTGGGCGATACTGGGATCGAACCAGTGACCCCTTCGATGTCAACGAAGTGCTCTACCGCTGAGCTAATCACCCACTTTTAAGCGTTTCCATCCCGGCCCCAAAACTAAATGGGGCGCGAAATTTCGCGCCGTTGGGGTGCTATAAAAGGAGTCGGCGACGGGATCAAGGGCTTTTGGAGCGGAATAAACACGCTATGTTCGACTAAGAAGGAATTATTATGCCGATGACCGCTTACGAAGTACTGCATCCCGACCGAAACCGCTCTTGCGTGGTCTTTGCCTCGCCCCATTCGGGTCGGGATTATGCGGCGTCTTTCCTGCGGCGGTCGGTTTTGGACGAACATGCGATCCGCTCGTCCGAGGATGCTTTTGTCGATCTGTTGTTCGATTGCGCGCCGCTGCATGGGGCCTCTTTCATCAAAGCTGGTGCGCCGCGGGCCTATATCGACCTCAACCGCGCGCCCGAGGAGTTGGACCCATCGGTCATCGAAGGGATCCCGCGGCAGGGTCATAACCCGCGCGTGGCCTCGGGGCTTGGGGTGATTCCCCGCGTGGTGGCCAATGGTCGGGCGATTTATCGTGGCAAGCTTTCCCAAGAAGAGGCGCAGCTGCGCATCGACAGCTACTGGCGGCCCTATCACGCGAAATTGCAGGAGTTGCTGAGCGGGGCGCATCGCCGTCACGGGCAGGCGGTGCTGGTCGATTGTCACTCCATGCCGCATGAGGCGATGGACGGCGTTGCGCGCGGCGGGATGCGGCGGCCCGATGTCGTGTTGGGCGACCGCTTTGGCGCGGCGGCGGGGGGCGAGGTGGTCGACCGGATCGAAGCCGCCTTTGTCGAGGCGGGGTTCGTGGTGACGCGCAATTCGCCCTTTGCCGGGGCCTATATTACCCAAGCCTATGGCCGTCCCTCGCGCGGGCAGCATGCCGTGCAGGTCGAGATCGACCGGGCGCTCTATATGAACGAGCGGTTGATTCGGCCCAACGGTGCTTTCGAGGCGGTGCAGGCGGCGCTGCAGCGTGTGGTGGCCGAAGTGGCGCAGATCGGACAGCAGCGGCTCCCCCTCGCTGCAGAGTAGGTCAGCGCAGGGCGCGGCCTTTCACGATTGCTTTATCGCCGAAGCGGCTGCGGATGCTGTCGGCTGCGCGTTCGGCGCGGCTGCGCTGTGCGGCGCCGGGGTCAAGTAGATCGCCGGCCATATCCGCCCCCTCTGCGCCCGAGAGATCCGATAGCCCCACGCCGATCAGCCGATAGGCGCTATTGTGGTCGACCTGATCGAACAGGGCGCGGGCGGTGCGATAAATGCGGTCGGCCAGTTGCGTCGGATCGTGCAGCGACAGGCGGCGTGATAGCAAAGAGTGATCGGCGCGTTTCAGTTTAAGCGTCACCACCCGGCCTGCCATCTCTTTCGCCTTGGCGCGGTCCGCCACCTTTTCCGCCAAACGCCAGATATGGCCGTCCAGAATCTCCGCATCGCCCGTATCGTCAGAGAATGTCGTCTCGTTGCTGATCGACTTCACCGGACGGTGCCGCGACACGCGCCGTTTGTCTTGGCCGCGCGCGAGATGCCAGAGCCGGTCGCCCATGCTGCCAAAGCGGGCGATGAGATCGGTCTGGTCCCACCGCAACAGATCGGAAAAACTGCGGATGCCGGCCTTTTCCAGCGCGGTCTGCGTGGCGGCACCGACGCCCCAGATCATGCCCACCGGTTTGTCGCGCAAAAACGCCGCCGTTTCGCCCGCGCCGATGACAGAGAACCCATGCGGCTTGTCGAGGTCCGAGGCGACCTTGGCCAGAAACTTGTTATGGCTCAGCCCGATAGAACCTGTCAGCCCCAGTTCTACCTTCATCCGCCGCACCAGCCGTGCCAGCATCACCGCCGGGGGCTGGCCGTGCAGCCGCGCGGTGCCGGTCATATCGAGAAATGCTTCGTCCAGCGACAAGGGCTCAATCGCGGGGGTCATCTCTTCCATCATCGCGCGAATCGCGCGGGAGGCTTCGACATAGACCTCCATGCGTGGCTTGATGATCACCGCCTCGGGGCACAGCTTGAGCGCCTGAAACATCGGCATGGCCGAGCGCACGCCGCGGATCCGCGCGACATAGCAGGCGGTCGACACGACCCCGCGCCGCCCGCCGCCGATGATGACGGGTTTGCCAGCCAGTTCGGGATTGTCGCGTTTTTCGACCGAGGCATAGAAGGCGTCGCAATCCATATGGGCGATCGACAGGTCGAAGAGTTCCGGGTGCGACAGCACACGCGGGCTGCCACAGCGCGGACAGCGCCGCGCCGGAACGATTTCAGAAAGACAGTCGCGACAGAGGGTGGCCATGAGTACACCAGGAGGGCAGGGTTCTGGCGACGATTCTAACCAGATCGCGAGGGATTTAACATGGGCTTTGATGGCGCAAAGTTGGCGCTCTACGTTGGAGAGAAGCTGGCCGTGATCCTGCGCGATGACACGCCGGGCCTGCCCTTTGCGGATCATTGGGATCTGCCCGGTGGGGGCCGCGAGGGGGCAGAGACCCCGCTGGCCTGCGCGCTGCGCGAATGCCGCGAAGAGTTGGGGATCGTGGTGCCCGAAGACGCGGTGATCTGGCAAGGCAGCTTTGATGAGGCGGGGCGGATCAAATGGTTCTTCGTTGCGCGCTTGCCTGCCGAGGCCGAGCACCAGATTGTCTTTGGCGACGAGGGGCAGCGCTGGCGTTTGATGACGCAGGATGAGTTTCTGACCCACCCCCGAGCGGTGCCCGCATTTCAGGACCGTTTGCGGGTCTATCTGGCGCAAAGCGCGACAGAAAAACACCAACACAAAAGGGGGAAATAAAGGCCCCCCGCCTGCGTGAGCGGGGGGAGGTGACGAACATCAGGAAGAACCAGTTCGTCGGGGAGTATCACCTGAGTTCAACATAACATGTTACGCGGTTTTCGCCTAGCATTGATGGCCGCCCCCGCGGCGCATCCCGGCGCGCTGTGGTCGATTTGCTACAGGGCGAGGGAGGTTCTTGTTAACGTTCAGAAATTTCCTGAAGCACGGCGCGGGCAGCGGCAGCGGGGTCTTCGGCCTGCCAGATCGGGCGGCCCACCACGATGTGATCGGCGCCATCCGCGATGGCCTGACCGGGGGTGGCGACCCGTTTCTGATCGCCCAATGCGGCACCTTGGGGGCGCACGCCCGGCGTGACGATAAGCTTGCCGTTCGCTTCGGGGAGGGCGCGGATCGCGGCGGCCTCTTGAGGGGAGGCGATGACGCCATCCGCGCCTGCGTCCAACGCGCGGCCCGCACGGGTCAGCACCAGATCGCCCAGATCGCCCGGTTGGATCAGCGCGGCGTCAAGGTCGGCGCGGTCAAGCGAGGTGAGGATCGTGACGGCGAGGATCTTCATGTCGGTGCCGGCGGCACCTTGCTTGGCCGCCGCCACCACATGCGGGTCGCCGTGGACGGTCAGGAAATCCAAATCGAACTGGGCCAGTCCGCGCACCGCCGCCTCAACGGTGGCGCCGATGTCGAAAAGCTTCATATCAAGGAAGATGCGCTTGCCATGTTCCTGTTTCAGTTCATTGGCCAAGGCCAAGCCGCCGCCCGTCAGCATGCCGAGGCCAATTTTGTAAAAGCCCACGGCATCGCCGAGCTTTTCGGCCAGTTCCAGCCCCGCGACCGCATGGGGAACATCAAGGGCGACAATCAGACGGTCATCAGACATGCGAGGGCTCCTGCCAATTTTCAAACGGCTTTGACCTACGCCGCGGCGCGGGGCAAGTCCATCTTTCATGAGGGTAGCAGGCAAAAAAGAGGCCCGAACACCGCATCGCGGGTCCGGGCCAAGTGTTCAGAGACTTAGCAGGCAGGCACTGGTCTCTGGTATGCGGAACGCCACATCGGGACAGATGAGGTGGCAGCAGGTCCGCGGGCAGCCGCGCGGCAGGCAGGAGCCGCGCGGAAGAGGGTCAGGCTGCGTCGCGGCCGGGGAGGTCCATGACCTCTTCCAACCAACGCAGCGGATCGAAGCTGCGGCGTCCGGCCCGCTGAGCGGGGACGTGGCGCAGGACTTCGGAACTCAGACCACGCTTCTGGGCGTGGCGGCGGAGCGCTTGACGGGACAGGCCGTCAGCGGCATCGCGGTATGACATGGTAATCGGGGCATCGATGGCACAAGCGTAGCGGCGCAGTTGCTCCCCGTCTTGGACGGTCACCAGCGCTTCGAAACACTGAGTGGCCGCATTGTAGGTGACATCTGTCAACTGGATAGGGCGCGTCTGCATCGTTTCACCTCTTGTGTTCTTCTGAACCTTGGCAGGCTTTGTCGTCCTGCTCTCGTCTGCGGAATAAACGCGAGAGGCAGCCAAATGGTTTCATTATGGTTACACTTTCTGTGGATAAAGGTTAACAATGTATTTATATCAATGGCATAGGATGGTATTTTTTGACGCAAAGTTGCCGTATTTTCGCCTTATTGGCTGAATTCTTCCTATTGGCGGCTTCTTTGGCGGCGGTATTTTGCGCCCGTACGGTCTTGAACCCGCAGCACCGCTTCCCAAATTGATACCGAGGCTCAGACCGCTGCGTGCCACATATCGGGCGCAGCATTTTGGAGCGCTTGTAGAAAAGGAGAGACCCATGGACTTGAGCAAGTTCACGGAAAGATCGCGCGGCTTTATTCAAGCGGCGCAAACCATTGCGACACGGGAAAGCCATCAGCGGCTGTCCCCTGAACATGTACTCAAAGCACTGCTGGACGACGACCAAGGGCTGGCGCGCAACCTGATCGCGGCCTCGGGCGGCGATGGTGCGCGCGTGATGCAGGCGCTTGACCTCGCACTTGGCAAAATCCCGAAAGTCACCGGGGATGCGGGGCAGGTCTATTTGGACGGCACCACCGCCAAAGTATTGGCTGAGGCCGAAACCATGGCCAAGAAAGCGGGCGATAGTTTCGTTACTGTCGAACGCATTCTGACCGCGCTTTGCATGGTGAAGTCTGGCGCGAAGACGGCGTTGGAAGCGGGCAAAGTAACGGCCCAAGCCCTGAACACCGCGATCAATGATGTGCGTAAGGGGCGCAAGGCCGACAGTGCCACCGCCGAAGACAGCTATGAGGCTTTGGAGAAATACAGCCTCGACCTGACCGCGCGGGCCGAGGAGGGCAAGATCGACCCTATCATTGGCCGGGATGAGGAAATCCGCCGCGCGATGCAGGTGCTGAGCCGCCGGACCAAGAACAACCCGGTGCTGATCGGTGAGCCGGGTGTGGGTAAGACCGCCATTGCCGAAGGCTTGGCGCTGCGGATCGTGCATGGGGACGTACCTGAATCTCTGCGCAACAAACGCCTGCTCGCGCTCGACATGGGCGCGCTGATCGCCGGGGCGAAATACCGTGGCGAGTTTGAGGAGCGGCTGAAGGCGGTTCTGACCGAGGTGACCGAAGCCGCGGGCGAGGTGATCTTGTTCATCGACGAGATGCACACGCTGGTCGGTGCCGGTAAGGCCGACGGCGCGATGGATGCGTCGAACCTGCTGAAACCTGCACTGGCGCGGGGTGAGTTGCACTGTGTGGGTGCCACCACGCTCGAAGAATACCGCAAATATGTCGAAAAAGACGCAGCACTTGCGCGGCGGTTCCAGCCAGTAATCGTGCAGGAGCCGACGGTGGAGGACACCGTTTCGATCCTGCGTGGCATCAAAGAGAAGTATGAGTTGCACCACGGCGTGCGCATTTCCGACACCGCGCTTGTCGCGGCGGCGACGCTGAGCCATCGCTACATCACCGACCGTTTCCTGCCCGACAAGGCGATCGACCTGATGGACGAGGCCGCGAGCCGTCTGCGGATGGAAGTCGACAGCAAGCCCGAAGAGCTGGACGCGCTGGACCGTCAGATCCTGCAGCTTCAGATCGAAGCCGAAGCGCTGAAGAAAGAAGATGATACCGCGTCCAAGGATCGGTTGGAGGCTTTGCAGAAAGACCTGAGCGATCTGCAAGACCGCAGCGCCGAGATGACGGCGCAGTGGCAGGCCGAACGCGACAAGCTGGCCGGGGCGCGTGACATCAAAGAAAAGCTGGACCATGCGCGGGCCGACCTCGACATTGCCAAACGCGAAGGCAACCTCGCGCGCGCGGGCGAGCTATCTTATGGCGTGATCCCGCAGTTGGAGCGCGACCTTGAGGCCGCCGAGGGCCGCGAAGACGACATGATGGTCGAAGAGGCCGTGCGCCCGGATCAGATCGCCAGCGTCGTCGAGCGTTGGACCGGTATCCCCGCGGGCAAGATGCTCGAAGGGGAGCGGGACAAGTTGTTGCGGATGGAAGAGCAGTTGCATGATCGGGTGATCGGTCAGAGCGCGGCTGTCAAAGCGGTCGCCAATGCCGTGCGCCGCGCGCGGGCGGGGCTGAATGATGAGAACCGCCCGTTGGGCAGCTTCCTCTTCCTCGGGCCGACTGGCGTGGGTAAGACCGAATTGACCAAGGCCGTGGCCGAGTTTCTCTTTGACGACGACAATGCGATGGTTCGCATCGACATGTCCGAGTTTATGGAGAAACATTCGGTAGCCCGTCTGATCGGTGCCCCTCCGGGCTACGTCGGCTATGACGAGGGCGGTGTGCTGACCGAAGCGGTGCGGCGGCGCCCTTATCAGGTCGTGCTCTTTGACGAGGTCGAAAAGGCGCATCCGGATGTCTTCAACGTGCTGTTGCAGGTGCTCGACGATGGTGTGCTGACCGATGGTCAGGGCCGCACGGTCGACTTCAAGCAGACGCTGATCATCCTGACCTCAAACCTCGGGGCGCAGGCGCTGAGCCAACTGCCCGAGGGCGGTGACATGGCCGGGGCCAAACGCGACGTGATGGACGCGGTCCGGGCGCATTTCCGGCCTGAGTTCCTGAACCGTCTGGACGAGACGATCATCTTTGACCGTCTGGGCCGTGCGGATATGGACGGGATCGTCGATATCCAGATGGCACGCCTGCTCAAGCGGCTTGCGGGGCGGAAGATCACGCTTGATCTGGATGATGCTGCGCGGAAATGGCTGGCGGATGAGGGCTATGATCCGGTCTTCGGCGCGCGGCCACTCAAGCGGGTGATCCAGCGCACCGTGCAGGATCCGCTGGCCGAGATGCTGCTGGCCGGAGACGTGAAAGACGGCGATACCGTCACCGTCCGTGCCGGGGCCGATGGGTTGATCATTGGCGATCAGGTGGCCGCGTCGAACCGGCCCAAACCGGATGATGCCACGGTGCATTAAACGCCCAAGACGTTAAGAAAGGCCGGGGTTTTCCCGGCCTTTTTGCTTGGACTAAGACCCGCGATAGGCGCCCATTATTCGCCAATCGCTTCCTTCACGATGGTATCTAGCAGGGTTTGCACCTCTTGCATCGCACCCTCGGGGAAGGCGCGGTAGCCGACGGTCACCTCGTCGCTCTCTGGCAGTTGCATCACGAAAATGTCGTAGGGGCAAAAGCCGATGTTCATCACATCCGCTTCCATCACCTTGCGCGACAGCGCCGCCGAGCAAAAGCTGAACACCTCCGCCGCCTCGAACAGCACCACGTCAGAGCCGACATCCGCGCGTGTGCGGTCCAGCATCTCACCCACATGGCTGACGTTTTCGGGGATCAGCCCTTGGTTCAGGATCGCATTCTCCACCCCAAAGGTCACATCGCCGAAGCTCTGATCCGTGGTATAAGTGACCATCTCATCCGCCTGCGCGGCGCTGGCCAGCATCAGACCGGCGGCAAAAAGGAAACGGATCATGGCGGCACTCCTTTAATAACGGCGCCTAACATTCCGGTGTGCTGGCTGAAATCCGGACGAAAGGATTTGGTGCCACCCGCGGCGGGCGCTAACTTCTATTGAGTATAGTAGGGAGTGCTGAAATGGCCAATCGCTGGATCAATCGACTGACAGACCGAGACGTGACCGACGAGGCGCAGTACTTTAACCGGCGTCAGATCATGGGAGGCGCGATGGCGGGGCTTGGTCTGGCCAGCTTGGGGCAGGGGGCCATGGCCCAAGAGGAGCTGACCCCGAATGACTATGAGGACATCACCCAATACAACAATTACTACGAATTCGGCACCGGCAAGGGTGACCCCGCGAAATACGCAGGGAGCCTGACGACCAAGCCGTGGACAGTGGCCATCGAGGGGATGGTCGACAAGCCAGGCGATTACGCTTTTGAGAACATCATGAAGGCCATGACCGTCGAAGAGCGCATCTACCGCCTGCGCTGCGTCGAAGCTTGGTCGATGGTGGTGCCGTGGAACGGGTTTGAGTTGGCCGATCTGCTGAATATGGCCGGGGTGCAATCCGGTGCGAAATACGTCGCGTTCGAGACCGCCTACCGGCCTGAGGAAATGCCCGGCGTCCGCTTCCCCGTGCTCGACTGGCCCTATGTCGAAGGGCTGCGTCTGGATGAAGCGATGCACCCGCTGACAATCATGGCCACCGGCATCTATGGTAAAGACATCCCGAACCAGAACGGCGCGCCGCTGCGTTTGGTGGTGCCGTGGAAATATGGCTACAAGTCGATCAAATCCGTCGTGCGGATCACCCTGACAGACAAACAGCCGCCCACCAGCTGGAACAAGGCCGCGCCGCGGGAATACGGTTTCTATAGTAATGTGAACCCCGAGGTGAGCCATCCACGTTGGTCGCAAGCCGATGAGCGCCCCATCGGTGGCGGGCTGTTTGCGCGGCGTCAGCCGACGCTGATGTTCAACGGCTACGAAGAAGAGGTGGCAGGGCTCTACGAGGGCATGGACCTGACCGCGAACTTCTGATGCGCGACACACTATATATGCACAGAGTTTTTGACCGCCTCGGCGGAAGCGTGTTGCCCGGGGTGGCCGTGTGATGGCGGGGGCGATTGACACTCTGAACAGTCTCGCCCGGCGCGTTCCGATCTGGTCCGTCTATCTGCTGCTGGCCCTGCCGATCCCGTGGTTCTTCTATCAGGGGCTCAACGGTGGGCTGAGTCGTGACCCGGTGAAGGGGTTGGAGCATCTCTATGGCCTATGGGCGCTGCGCCTTTTGATTGCTGGGCTGATTGTTACCCCCCTACGCCGGACAGTTGGGTTGAACTTACTGCGCTTTCGCCGGGCCATTGGTGTTATGACCTTTGTCTATGCGCTTGCGCATCTCACCGTCTGGGCCGTGTTGGATGTGCAGACGCTCTCGCGAGTCTGGACGGATATTCTAAAGCGGCCCTATATCACCATTGGTATGGCGGGGTTCCTCTGTCTGATCCCCTTGGCGGCCACCTCCAACAGCTGGTCCCTGCGCAAGCTTGGCGCCCGCTGGCGCAAACTCCACCGTCTTACCTATGTCGCGGCGCTTCTGGCGGCGCTTCATTTTCTGTGGCTGGCAAAGGGCCTTCAATTGGAACCGCTGATCTACGCCGGAGTGATCTTGGCGCTCTTGATCTACCGCCTTCCCTTCAAGCGCATCCGGCAGAGGCTTTCGCAGGGCGGGGTGAATCGGATTCGCAGTTAAGAGCCGTGATTCACACCCCTGAATCGCGCCTATGGGCTCTATGGCCTGTGGATAACTGGTGGCGTTAACATAATGGGGCTGCGCAAGTGGGGATTGGGCAGGATTTCGCAAATGATATAAGATGTTAACTCACTGTTCTAATTGGGCTTTGAAACCCTTTCACAAAAACTCCACAAAACCTCAAAAAATGGCTTGCGGGTTTCTGTCACTAACCTTAGAACCCCCTCTACCGGCGGCGCAGAGATGCAGCGGCGGGGCGCCAGACGGGGCGGACGGGAGCGGAGACGCTAGGTTCGGTTCGGAAAGCGGGTAAAAATTCGAGGTATTAGGGCGGGGCGCGCCAAGGTTATAGGGCGCATCTCAGTTTCTTTTGTCTCAACGTTGTTTGAAAATTTGATATCTGAAGAGATATGTGGGCGGTTTGGTTCATTCGATGGATCAACGTCTG